>OFDC01000056.1_pt1 | contig 145696 bp, 149 predicted proteins | sample 1520941 | NCBI WGS metagenome assembly OFDC01 (sample SAMEA94258168, study PRJEB24077) | hot springs metagenome | biome: Aquatic biome; feature: Water | place: India | collected 2012-12-06 | depth 5 m
CTAACGTTTGAATTAAGGGGCGCCGTTAGGCGTCCCGCTTGAATGATGGGTTAGACCCTATATCAACCTCTGAAACCCAATGTCCTGCTTGAATTGACGCTTGTAAATCACTAAGTGTCAATGGAGCAAACTTAGGCCAAGTGCGGGTTACAGACCACCAAAACCACATAAAAAGATTGGGGCCTGCTTCTGGACCGAAATATTGCGATGCCTCAAAGGCTGACATATTAACCCCAAAGCGATGACTAAAAGCAGACATAAATTCCAGACCATCGTCACCATCAACACCGAGATCTTGATTGAGTCGGGTGTTTGGTGAAAGGCGTGATGGTTTTACACCTAACTCGGCGGACACAAACTCAATAAGATTTTCTTGGAGTGAGATGGTCATGTGATGGTTTTAAGGTCTAACGTTTGAATTAAGGGGCGCCGTTAGGCGTCCCGTTTGAATGATGGGTTAGGCATTGTTATTGGATGAACCGAACTTATTTATATGATTGTGATATTGAAAAGTTCCAATAACACCTTTCGAATAGTACCAAAGAAATACTAATGCCAGCGGAAGCCCACTACCAACCCCTGCGTATTGCCACATAAGTATTTTATTAAAAATAAACAAAGCAAGCATGAGTATTGCGCAAGTACGACTTTTCTTATAAATACCAAAAGTAAATATAATCATTTGAAAGACATCTATGAAGGCAGATGCGTCGAGCCCAATTACATCGGTGCCTGACATGGATATTAGTGTAAAGGTTATTGTTATTCCTATCGATATAAGTCCAGCGATCCAAGCATTTTTTATGTCCTTTAATGCTATATCAATAGGTGAGATATTTTTTATCTCAGCTGCCTTTGTTATTGAGGAGTTTTTTTCATTTAATAAGTTGCCGCAGTTTATACATCTCTCTGCGTAAACTTCATTTACATGGTTACAAAATTTGCAAGTCATATAGTTTCATTTGCCTAACGTTTGAATTAAGGTGCGCCGTTAGGCGTCCCGCTTGAATGATTGGTTGGGTATGCGCTAGTTCTTACTCTTTCTTGCACTACACAGTGTTGTTGAGAGACCACGATTCAATTTTCTTTCCGCGCTCGCCTTTATGTAGCAAGCAATGGTGTTTTCCGAATTTAGTGAACCAGCGCAGAGTTCAACGGCTATGCCGCGAATAATGCCTTCATCTATTTTTGATACGAGGCCATAGCACTTCGCGGGCTCCGGCGTCCAAGCGCCTGAACAAAGCTCGGTTGCCGAACCGATATTGATTTTGGGATCCAATTCTGCAACATCATTCAAGCAATCGGTTGGGTCATATGCAAACGCAAAAGTACCTTGAACCATCGTGATAACAAGAAAAATAAAGCTTAAAACTTGGGTTCTATGCATTAAATGTCCCTTTATTTATGTGCCCAACGTAAAGTAGACCCCAAAAACGTCCAATAAAAAATAGTTGGACAGGTGTCTAAATTGTTTTTAATTTGTATTATTATCATTAATTCAACAAGTAATCTATTTTTATCACACCTAAATAAGAATAAAACAAAATGATAAATACACCTGCAGAACCTCAGCCACCCAAGTTACTTGAGCAAGTTATTGCGCGTATGCGTGTTAAGCATTACAGCTTACGCACAGAGAAATCCTATGTTGATTGGATTAAACGATATATTTGGCATCATGGCAAGCGCCACCCAAAAGATTTAGGCGCGGCGGAGGTTGAGGCCTTTTTATCCCATTTGGCTGTGACACGTAATGTCTCTGCTAGCACTCAAAATCAAGCTAAAAGTGCGTTATTGTTTTTGTATAAGGAGGTACTAGGCGTTCAATTACCTTGGTTAGATAATGTGACTCAGGCCAAAGTACCAAAACGATTACCTGTGGTACTCACCAAGGATGAAGTGCAGGCGTTGTTGAATCGTTTAGACGGCACTATGTGGTTATTGGTGAGTTTGCTGTATGGCAGTGGTTTGCGTCTGATGGAGTGTTTGCGGTTGCGGGTTAAAGATGTTGATTTGGTAAGGTGTGAGATTTTAGTACGTGAAGGAAAAGGCTTTAAGGATAGGGTGACCATGTTGCCTAAATCATTGGTTGAGCCATTGAAACAACATTTGCTTAAGGTTAAAGCATTGCATCAAGAGGATTTGGCAGCAGGGCATGGCGAAGTCTTTATGCCGATGGCACTCAATAGAAAGTACCCGAATGGTGGAAAAGACTGGGCATGGCAATACGTGTTTCCATCCATTAAGTTGTCGGTTGATCCGTTATCAAAAGTGATAAGACGGCATCATGCAGATGAAAAAACTGTTCAACGCGAAATGAAGAAAGCATTAAATTTAGCGGGTATTGCCAAGCTTGCAACCCCACACACACTGCGACACAGTTTTGCTACGCATCTATTGGAAGGTGGCTATGATATTCGTACTGTGCAGGAGCTATTAGGGCATAGCGATGTGGCCACCACCATGATTTATACCCATGTATTGAATAAAGGCGGGCAGGGTGTAGCTAGCCCGCTTGATAGTTTGTAGATTTGGCTACACCTGCATATTCATCATATCTTGATACGCAGACACCAGTTTATTGCGCACTTGCACGGTGGCCTGAAACGCAATATTGGCCTTTTGTCCGGCGATCATCACATCCGATAGGCTCACGCTATCGTCGCCCATCGCAAAATTTTTACCTAACTTTTCTGCATTCACTTGCACTTGGTTTACTTGATCTAACGAGCTTTTGAGTGCATCGCTAAAGCTCACTTTAGATGAAGATTGCGCGCTGTTGGTGGGTTGAATACCCAAACCACCACCGATAGGGTTTTCTTGTGCCACGCGTGGGTTTTGCGCTGCGGCCTTAAGCTGCGCCAGCATCGATTCTATTCTGGCTGAATCTATTCCGCCTGCTTTCATGTTTGCCTCCTGTTACACATCCTTTTTTGGCTTATGCACACTTTAGCACTTGTGATTTTTAGTGAGCGTTCAAATAGGCGAGGGAAAAGTGCTTTATTCCCAAATTTGAAAATTGGCTTTATCGGCATAATGGTACTCAATCGTAGTAGTCATCCGTGTAGGGTTAATAGCGAGATGACAGTTAACAGGATGTTTTGGAGGTTTCACAATGGCAGCAGGAAACGAAGCCGTATTAATGACTGGAAATGGATTGCCCAGTGCCGCACAGCTTGGCAGCAAGCTGATGTTGCTTGCAGGGGTGGCTGCCGTGGTCGCAGTGATGGTGGTGTTTTGGCTGTGGAGCCAACAACCCGATTACCGCATTCTGTTCTCTAACTATTCTGATAAAGATGGCGGTGCCATTGTGGCGGCCTTAGAGAAAATGAATGTGCCTTATAAGTTCTCTGAAAGTGGCTCAGCAATTTTAGTCCCAGCAGAACAAGTACATACAGCACGCCTTAAATTGGCTTCTGATGGCTTACCTAAAGGCGGCAACATTGGGTTTGAGCTATTAGAAAACCAAAAATTTGGGGTTTCTCAATTTGTAGAACAAGTAAATTTTCAGCGTGCGTTAGAAGGTGAGTTGGAGCGCAGCATTCAAGCCATTGCCGCAGTGCAAGTGGCACGCATTCATTTGGCAATCCCCAAACCTAGCGTGTTTGTGCGCGATCAGCAAAACCCAACCGCTTCGGTGTTATTAAATTTACATCCAGGTAGAACTCTAGATCCGCAACAAGTAGCAGCAGTGGTGCATTTGGTGGCAAGTAGCGTGCCTAATTTACCAGCAGCCAATGTGACGGTGGTAGACCAAAACGGTACTTTGTTATCAGACACTTCTAAAAAGCAGGGCGCTAACGGTCTAGACCAAACACAAATTAAATATGTGGAAGATATGCAAGCCAGCATTGCCAGACGTGTTGAATCCATCATCACGCCTTTAGTCGGTGCTAAGAATGTACGTGCAGAAGCCAGTGCAGAAATTGATTTCTCTACCACCGAGCAAGCGGCTGAGACCTACAAGCCTAACTTTAAGCCTGAAGAGTCCGCAGTAAGAAGCATGCAAAGCAACGAGTCTAGCAATGGTGCAGGTGCAGATGCTTCTGGTGTGCCAGGCGCGTTATCTAACCAACCACCACCAAACTCAACAGCACCGATTGACACGACTGCTGATGCAGGTGCGGCTGCGAGCGCAGGTGGCGGAGCAACAAGTACACAAAAAAATACCACCACCAATTATGAAGTAGATAAAACCGTGAGCTATGTGCAGCAACCTAAAGGTGGCATCAAGCGCTTACATGTGGCGGTGGTAGTAAACAATATGCCGGTGACAGATGCAAAAGGCAAAGTGACATACCGTCCTTTAACTGCGGCCGAGAAACAACAAATCAATGATTTGGCAATGCAGGCAATGGGCTTTAATAAAGAGCGTGGCGATTCAATCACTGTGGTGAACAGCTCTTTTGCCGGTGAGCCCACCGAGGTATTGCCAGAAGTGCCGATGTGGAAAAACCCAGTGGCGGTGGAATACGGCAAAGACGGTTTACGTTTCTTGGTGGGTATTGTGGTGTTGTTCTTGGTCTATACCCGCATGCTTAAACCGTTGTTGGCAAAGCTCTCTAGCCCATTATCTAGCCCAAAGCAATTAGGGCAACAACAGGCAAATGAAGATGCGATTGTGAATATCAGTGGTCAACCACAAGCGGCGCTGAGTGCTCCGGGTTATGAGCAAAATTTGACCATGGTAAAGCAATTGGCCAAAGATAACCCAAGAATGGTAGCAAGTGTAGTTTCAAACTGGACGAATGGAAGTGAGAAGTAAGCATGGCTGATGATGGTGTAATGCGTAGTGCGATTCTGATGCTGGCTTTGGGCGAAGACGAAGCCGCAGAAGTGATGAAGTTTTTGAGCCCAAAAGAGGTGCAAAAGTTGGGCTCGGCTATGGCCACTATGAAAGCAGTAGGGCGTGAGCAAGTAGAAAATGTGGTCACCGAATTTATCACTGAGGCCGAGCAAAGCAGTGATTTTGGGTTGGATTCAGACGAATATATTCGTTCTGTGCTCACCAAAGCGTTGGGCGACGACAAGGCCTCAAACTTACTCAACCGTATTTTATCCACACGCGATGCCAGCGGCATTGAGAGTTTGAAATGGATGGATGCATTTACCGTGGCCGAGTTTATTAAGAACGAGCACCCACAAATTATTGCCACCATCTTAGTGCATTTAGAGCCAGACCAAGCCTCTGAAATTATTGGCCATTTTACCGATAGGTTACGTCAAGACGTGATGTTGCGCATTGCAACATTGGACGGCGTAAAACCGATTGCGTTAAAAGAATTGAACGATGTGATGACCAAGTTGCTAACTGGTAACGAAAACATCAAAAAACAAACCATGGGCGGCATTAAAGTGGCGGCCGAAATCATGAACTACATGAGCGGTGACAACGAAGCTAGCGTAATGGAAGGCTTACGTAATTACGACGACGACATGGCGCAAAAAATCATGGATGAGATGTTTGTCTTCGACAACATTCTGGATATTGATGACAAAGGCATCCAAGTCATGTTGCGCGAAGTGCAATCTGAAATGCTCATTATTGCTCTTAAAGGCGCAACACAAGAAATGCGCGACAAGATATTTAAAAATATGTCTTCTCGTGCCGCTGAGATGATGAAAGAGGACTTGGAAAGCAAAGGTCCGGTCAAGCTCTCCGAAGTGGAAGCGCAACAAAAACAAATTCTGCAAATTGTGAGACGACTTGCCGATGAAGGCCAAATTATGTTGGCAGGTAAGGGTGATGATGATCAGTACGTATAAAAATAAGTGGGTATGTGGAAGCATTGCGTTGTTGCGCGGTACTCGTTTACAAGCAGTTGTTATTAATAGAGCAGACCACATTGTTGGGGAAATTTGATGGCTAATATGGCGATTCCAAAAGAACAGCAAACTGCTTACCAACGTTGGGAAATGTCCTCGTTTGGGGATGATAAGCCAACGGCAGCAATGATGGCCAAGCCTAAGAAAAAGCTGGATGAATCTAACCATGCAGTGAATCAGATTTTAGAAAACGTACGCAAAGAGGCGTATACCAAAGGCATGCAAGAAGGATTTGCAGTCGGCATGGCCAAAGCCAAAGAACACGCAGCTGCAGAGCGTGAACAGTTTTTGCAGTTGATGAATAACTTTAGCGGTGCTTTGGAAAAAACAGACGAAGCGATTGCTGATGAGTTGTTAAGTTTGGCATTGGATTTGGCAAAAGCCATGCTCAAGACCAAGCTAAATGTGGATGCCTCAGCCGTGATTCCGGTGGTGGTGGATGCGATTCACTACTTGCCGCATGTGCAAAAACCAGCGCGTATTTTGGTACACCATGAAGATGCACATATTCTGCGTGAATATTTGGCTGAGGAAATTTCTAGCCAACATTGGCAGATTCAAGAAGACAGCAGTATTGAGCGCGGTGGTTGTCTGGTGGAAACAGGCGCTAACCAGATTGATGCAAGCAATCAAATGCGTTGGAAACGCATCACTGAAGCATTAGCTAAACATGACGATTGGTTGCTCCCATAATGCAAACCGCACACAACATTCATCATCAACGCTGGCATAGCTATCTACGCGATTGCAATGAGATTTTGCAAATTGTCGAGCCGCTGGAAATTGCCGGACGCATTACCAAACTCACAGGGTTGGTCATGCAGGCCGCTGGCATTAAACTGCCCATTGGCAGTGCATGTTATGTGCCGTTATCTGAAGGCAGCCGTGTCGAAGCCGAAGTAGTGGGCTTTGATGGTGAGCACTTATTACTCATGCCACAAAGCAGTGTAGACGGTGTGGTGCCAGGAGCTAAGGTGTTTGCCATGGATGTGGCCGAAACTTTACCAAAACCCACTGCTGGTAGACCGCCACGCCGCAGAGTCAATGACCGTGCAAGGCATTTGCCTGTGGGGGATGCATTGCTTGGACGTGTAGTGGATGGTGCTGGCAATCCTCTAGATGGTCTAGGTAAAATCGAATCTACACAAAGCGCACCGCTAAGTGCAAGACCGACAAACCCCTTATCACGCGCACCGATTCAAGAAACCTTGGACGTAGGCGTGCGCGCGATCAATAGTATGTTGACGGTGGGGCGTGGCCAACGCATGGGCTTGTTTGCAGGCTCTGGCGTGGGTAAGAGTGTGCTGCTGGGCATGATGGCACGCTACACCACTGCCGATGTGATTGTGGTGGGCTTGATTGGCGAGCGGGGCCGTGAGGTTAAAGAGTTTATTGAACAGATTTTAGGCGCTGAAGGCTTAGCGCGTTCAGTGGTAGTGGCGGCTCCAGCCGATGCCTCCGCATTGATGCGTTTACAAGGGGCTAATTACGCCACGACGATTGCCGAGAGTTTCCGCAATCAGGGCAAAAATGTATTGTTGATTATGGATTCACTCACCCGCTATGCCATGGCACAACGTGAAATTGCATTGGCAATTGGCGAGCCACCGGCCACCAAAGGCTACCCACCTTCTGTGTTTGCTAAATTGCCAGCCTTGGTTGAACGCACCGGCAACGGCGCGGAAGGTGAGGGTTCTATTACTGCGTTTTATACAGTGCTGACAGAAGGCGATGACCAACAAGACCCGATTGCAGATGCCGCCCGCGCGATTTTGGATGGCCATATTGTGCTCAGCCGCAGCTTGGCAGAGAGCGGTCATTACCCTGCGATTGATGTGGAACAATCCATCAGCCGCGCCATGCACAACATCACTAGCCCGGAACATCAAAAACTAGCACGCAAGCTTAAACAGCTTAATTCACGCTATATGCGCAGTATTGATTTGATTAGCGTGGGTGCTTATGAGGCAGGCTCTGACCCGGTGTTGGATACCGCGATTAGCAAGCACGAATTGATAGAGCAGTTTTTGCAGCAAGATATTTCTGAGCGTGCTGATATGCAAGAGAGTGTGCAGTTTTTAGCGCATGTACTGGCAGATTGATAACTAAGGATACATGGTAGAAGTGAGCGAGCGAGATAAAGTGCAAGGCGCACGGAACGCAGGAACCGAGATAGTACGGGTTGTACAGCGAAGTTCCGAGTACCGCGAAACGCGGCAATTTGATCGTGTAGCCACTTATACCGTGTATCCCTAATAATAACGTATGAAAGAGAAGGTAACTCACTATGGCAACACGTGCGGCGGGTGTGATGAGTATGTTGAAAGATATTGCCCAGAAAGAAGTGGACACCGCTACCGAAGCGCTTGCCGAAGCGATGAAAATCGCTGATGAGGCGCAATCGAAATACGATTTATTGGTGGAATACCGCAATGATTACAGCAAGAATTTGCAGCAAAGTTTAGAGATGGGCATTGGTGCATTTGCGTATCAGAATTTTCAGGGGTTTTTTCGTAAGTTGGATCAAGCGGTAAAAGGTCAATTTGAAATGCTGGTGTCAGCCCAACATCATGTGCTGGTGCAAAAAAAGCGTTGGAAAGAATCGCAACGTAAAAAGCTTTCTTACGATGTGTTAGAGCAACGCGATGTGGATAAGCAGGCCAAAGTGGCGAATAAAAAAGAACAACGCATGATGGACGAGTTTGCCATGCGTGCGACCAGAAATGCTAAATAACGTGAAATCGCATTTAAACAAGGATCAACAAATGCAAAACTTAACTTTACAGGTGGCAAAAGCTGCACCGGCAAGACAACAAATGGCTAACCAAGACAATGTGGCCAATGGTGCGGCGGATTCTGCCGTGAACGGTGCGCCGAATCCTTTTGCGGAAATGTTAAAGAAACAAGTGAAGCAGAAAGAGGCGATTGCCAATGGCAACAGCGATGAAATGCCTACCAAACAAGCTAATGCAGCACCAACAAAAGCCGGTGCAGAGGTGCCTTCGGAAAGAACCAATGTAGAGTTAAGAGTATCTGCGCTGGACGAAAAATCAAAAGTTGAGGCGCAAACTGAGGCTACACCAGCACCGATTCAAGATGTGATTTTGATGCAAATGGGCTTGCAACCAGCCACGCAAATCAACTCTAATCAGCCTGCCACAATAGCGGGTGAGCAAGTGGAGGGTGAGGTGGCTGTAACGTCTGACATCGAAACACAACAGGCAAAAACAGGTATTGAGAAATCGCCTGCGCTTACCTCGGGTACACCACCCACAGCTGACGCGGCTGGCAATAAAGTAGATACAAAAGATCAATCGTTTGCGAAGCAATTAGGCGCGAATATGGCTAGTCAGCAAGCAGATATAACGGATAAGGCAAGAGCATCGGGCGATTTGGCTGGCAAGCAAGAGCTTATGCAAAACCCTGCATTAGCGGTAGAAAGCAACAGCAAAGAGCTCGACACCAAGGCCATACAAGCGCAAATGAATACGGCTGCAATCGCTCAGCAAGCGCCAACGAAAACAGTGGAAGTGACAAGCGCTGCGGCAGCCATGGCGGCCAATGAAATTCCTACACCATTTGGTAAACCTGATTGGAGTCAAGCGGTGAATCAAAAAGTAGTCTGGATGGTGGGCAAAGGAGAGCAAAGCGCTACTTTAACCTTAAACCCGCCGGACATGGGACCGCTGAAAGTAGTGATTCAGGTTGATAACGACCAAGTGGATACGACTTTCATTTCAGATAACCCAGAAGTACGCCAAGCCTTGCAGGATGGCATGCAAATGTTGCGCGATAAAATGCAAGACACTGGCATGCAGTTAGGCAATGCGCAGGTCAGCTCTCAAGCCCAGTCGCAACGCCATTTTGAGCAGGCCATGCAACAACGCGCACAACAACGTTTAGAGCAATCTACGAAAGACACGCCAGATAGCGCCCCAGCTACCCCAATAATTCAACGTGTATCCAATGGTTTAGTTGATACCTTTGCCTAATTTTGGGCTTGGAATAGCATCTTTTGGTGCTATTCCAAAAACACTTGTTGTTGAAACTTGGGATTAGACGGTCTTTTCCACCTCTTATCTAGCCATATTCTTTTTGCATTTCTTCTCATAATGTCACTATACAACGTGCACTTTGGTGTGCGATTAAGTTGGCAGTGATTGAGTTAGAAAGGTATTGCACATGGCACAAGATCCAAAACAAGACGCAACAACCGAAGAAACAGAAGCTCCGGTTAAATCTTCTAAAAAGAAACTGATTATCATCTTGGCCGCAGTATTGGTGCTGGCTGCAGCTGGTGGCGGTGCGGCTTGGTACTTTATGAAAGCCAAACCGGCACACAAAAAAGAAGAAAAGCATGTAGAGGCGCCCAAGCCCCCCGTGTTTTTAGCTTTAGAGACCTTTACTATTAATCTGCAACCTGATCCTGATGAAAAGTTTTTACAGCTAGACGTGACCTTGCAAGTAGCGGGGCCAGAAGTAGCTGAGTATATTAAATTGCAAATGCCTGCGGTGAGAAACCGTATGTTGATGTTGTTGACCAGTAAAACTGCTTCAGAAATTTCTACTTCTGAAGGCAAAACAGCGCTGAGTGAAGAGATGCTGGCAGAGCTTAGAAAACCTTATGCAAAAGGTGAAAAGCCGCAAGAAGTCAGCAGCGTGTTGTTTACCTCTTTTGTGGTTCAGTAATGTAAATCGAGACGCACTATGTCTGATAAATTCCTCTCGCAAGACGAAATTGATGCCCTCCTCAAAGGTGTAGAGGGCGATCAAGGCGATGAAAGCCAAGCTACAGACGACAGCAGCGTACGTAGCTACAACCTTGCTACGCAGGAGCGAATCGTGCGTGGCCGCATGGCTACGCTGGAGATTATCAACGAGCGTTTTGCGCGCTTATTGCGTATTGAGTTGTTCAACTTTTTACGCCGTACTGTTGAGGTGTCTGTTGGTCCGGTACGCATCATCAAATATACCGATTTCATCCGTAACCTAGTAGTGCCCACAAACTTGAACCTAGTGCATGCAAACCCATTGCGTGGCACAGCCATGATGGTATTAGACCCAACCTTAGTGTTTCTGGTGGTCGATAATATGTTCGGCGGCGATGGCCGTTTTCATACCCGTGTGGAAGGCCGTGATTTCACCCAAACCGAACAACGCATTATTCACCGCATTTTGAACATCGTGTTTGAAACCTACGGTAAATCATGGGAACCAGTATATCCACTCACGTTTGAGTATATTCGCTCAGAAATGAATACGCAGTTTGCCAATATCGCAACACCCAATGAAGTGGTGGTCGCGATTACCTTCAATATTGAATTGGGCCCAGCCAGTGGCGAGATGCACTTCTGTGTACCTTACTCCATGGTCGAGCCGATTAAAGACTTATTGACCTCATCCTTGCAAGGCGAAGTGCTTGGCGTAGATAAACGCTGGGTCAAATTAATGACGCAACAAGTGCAAGCCGCAGAAGTAGAGATTGTGGCCGATTTAGCCAAAACCAAAGTGCATTTAGGGGATGTATTGAATCTTAAAGCTGGTGATGTGATACCTATCAGCATTGATGATGCGATTGAAGCCCAGATTGACGGGATTCCGGTAATGGAATGCAAATACGGCGTATTTAATGGGCAATATGCCTTGCGTGTAGAAAAGCTATTGCGCGCAAATTCAACTGAATATGTGAAGGGGGAATCGAATGGCGACTGATCCTTTAGCAGCAGAAACTCAAACAGAAATGGAAGAAACTATGGCAGACAACGGTGTAGAGACAATTGCAGAAGATGATTGGGGCGCAGCCATGGCTGAGCAAGCCAGCGCTGAATCCTCTGCATTACAAGACAATGTAGAAAAGGCGCAAGTGTTTACGGAGTTTAGCCCTGCTAACAAATTGCATGATACCCAAAACGACATTGATTTTATTTTAGATATTCCGGTACAACTGACGGTTGAATTGGGCCGTACCAAAATCGCCATCAAGAACTTACTGCAATTGGCACAAGGCTCAGTGGTGGAGCTAGACGGTATGGCCGGCGAGCCGATGGATGTGTTGGTCAACGGTTGCTTGATTGCGCAAGGTGAGGTGGTAGTGGTGAATGATAAATTTGGTATTCGCCTCACTGACATCATTACGCCAGCAGAGCGTATTCGCAAAATCAATCGCTAAACCACGCATCACATTGTTGAAAAAGGCACATATGTTGTTATCTCGATTGTTAGGTTTGATTGCTTTGAGTGGCTATAGTCTAGCAAGTATTGCTGACACTGCCGCCGCGCCTAGCCCCACCATGAGCGTTCTCAAAATGATGTTTGGTTTGGTGGTCGTATTAGGTGTGATGGCCCTGTTTGCTTGGGGTGCCAAACGGTTTTTACCCGGTGTGGCATCACAGCCTTCTGTGATTCGTGTGGTAGGTGGTGCTAGTGTAGGTTCACGTGAGCGTGTGGTAGTGCTAGAAGTGGCAGGACGTTGGTTGGTGGTCGGTGTGGCGAGTGGTCAAGTCACGCAAATTGCTAATTTAGAACCAGGCAGCACAGCCGCGCTTGCTAGCGCAATGGCAGACGGTGCTGCACAAACCCCAACCGCTAGACATGATCCGTTGCAGCCATTTACCAATTGGTTGAAAAAATCCATGCAAAAGTTTCCACAGAAATAAGTGAATGAATATGACTAAATCTGCGTTATCTCATTGGTTAGTGCGAAGTGTCTTGCTGGCATTGTGCTTAATGGTGCTGCCTATGCAAGTGTGGGCCGAAAACGGTTTGCCTTTAATTAACGCCACACCAAGTGCTGGCGGTGGGCAAGACTACACTTTGAGCTTGCAAACCTTAATTCTGCTAACTTCCTTATCATTTATTCCAGCAGCTATCCTCATGATGACCGGCTTTACCCGCATCATCATCGTGCTTTCGTTATTGCGTCAGGCCTTGGGCACACAGTCCGCGCCATCAAACCAAGTATTGATTGGATTGGCCTTGTTTTTAACGTTTTTTGTGATGAGCCCAGTCATCGATAAAATTTATACCGATGCATACCAGCCCTTGTCTGAAAACAAAATTACCATGCAAGAAGCCATGGACAAAGGGGTTGAGCCACTGAAAAGTTTTATGATGAAACAAACCCGCGAAGGTGATTTGGCACTGTTTGCCAACATGGCGCAAGTGAAAAATATTGAGACACCTGAGCAAGTGCCGCTGCGCGTGCTGGTGCCAGCGTTTATGACCAGCGAACTCAAAACAGCCTTTCAAATTGGGTTTGCTATTTTTATCCCATTCCTCATTATTGATATGGTCGTGGCTAGTGTGCTGATGGCGATGGGGATGATGATGGTGTCGCCCGCGATTGTTGCGTTGCCATTCAAGCTCATGTTGTTTGTATTGGTCGATGGCTGGCAGCTTATTTTGGGCTCACTCGTACAAAGTTTTCACTAAATTACCCGAAATTAAGGAACGTATTATGACCCCTGAAAGCGTAATGACCATCGGTGGACATGCCATGCAAGTCACTTTGATGGTAGCTGCTCCAGTGCTTATTGTTGTATTGGTGATTGGTTTGTTGGTCAGTATTTTCCAAGCCGCCACACAAATTAACGAGCAGACCTTATCGTTTATTCCCAAGCTGGTAGGGGTAGTCGCTTCATTAGTGGTGGCAGGCCCTTGGATGTTGTCTACCATGGTTGATTATATGCGCACCGTATTCACTAGTATCCCGGCGCTGGCAGGATAGTCAGTTTGTTCAGATAGTCGTTTGATATGGTCACCATTAGCAGCGATTTACTCCAAACTTGGATTATTGGCTTATTGTGGCCATTGACCCGTATTTTAGGGTTTATTGCAGCTGCGCCCATTCTCGGGCATCAATCTATCCCCAACCGTGTCAAATTGGGCTTTGGCATAGTGCTGACCTTAGTCATTATGCCTACCATGCCGGCACTGCCTGCATTTGAAATTTTTTCATTGCAAGGTCTGTTGATACTGGTGCAACAGTTCATCATTGGCATTGCCATGGGTTTTGCCATGCGTTTGGTGTTTGTGGCCATTGAGCTGGCTGGCCACATGATAGGCATGAGTATGGGCTTAGGTTTTGCCAGTTTTTATGATCCACAAACAGAAGGGCAGACCACCGCCATCAGCCAATTTTTAGTGTTACTTTGCATGTTGGTGTTTTTAAGTTTGGATGGTCACTTGATGTTTGTGACTACCATTGCCAATAGTTTTACTGTGATGCCTATTGGGGTGGATGGTCATGGCATTGACGCCATGAAGATTGCCAGTTGGGGCAGCACCATTTTTAGCGCAGGCTTATTGCTGGCGTTACCAGTGGTCACCGCTTTGCTCATCACCAATATGGCGCTGGGTATTCTTACCAAAACAGCACCTCAACTTAACTTGTTCGGTATTGGTTTTCCCATCACCATCAGCATTGGCTTTATTGTGATTGCTATTTCATTACCTACGATCATCAAACCATTCGAAAAGATGATAGAAGAGGGTGCATTGCACATGCTGCAAGTGACTAAGTAGTATCTCCGCCATCACGGCAAACTTTACAGAATTTATCCACGCTCGTTTACGCATAAGTAAGCATCATGCTTATAATCTGATAATCAATTCAATCATTGGTTAAGGATGTTATGTCGCCAGAGCTTATGCTGTTGTTATTCGCTGTATTCGTTATTGCTGCTTTGTATTCTTCAGTAGGACACGCCGGCGCATCTGGTTACATCGCGGTGATGTCGCTTTTATCGATGTCTCCGTTAATGATTAAACCCACTGCGCTATCACTTAACATATTAGTGGCTTCAATTACCACTTGGCAGTTTTACCGTGCGGGCCATTTCTCGTGGAAATTGTTTTGGCCATTTGCCATACTGGCTGTACCTATGGCGTTTGTAGGTGGCCATTTGGCGTTACCTACGCATGTGTTTAAGATTGTGTTGGGATTGGTGCTGATTTTTTCGGCGTCTAGATTGCTCATTAACGCCAAGCAAACAATAGTTCTAAAAGATGTGCCTCGTGCACAAGCTATGGTTGCCGGTGGTGGTATAGGTTTGCTTTCTGGATTAACAGGCACAGGTGGTGGTATCTTTCTCACACCACTCCTGATTTTTATGGGCTGGGCAGATGCTAAACGCGCGGCTGCAGTATCTGCCTTATTTGTGCTGATGAACTCAATTTCTGGGTTGGCAGGAAATATTTCTGCGACTAAAGCACTACCACCTTACATATTTAGTATGTTGATTGCTGTAGCTCTGGGTGGTGCTTTAGGCGCTTATATGGGAAGTCAACGTATTGAGTCTGCCATCATCAAAAAGTTATTGGCTGTGGTGCTATTGATTGCGGGGCTTAAGCTAATTTTTACTTAGTGAAATTGTTTTTCTTATCAATGTAGTGGCGCAGACTCGTAGGATGGCCAAAGAGTCTATTAAAAGTTGCTTTTTTTATAAGTTGAATAAGTGATATTTTAAGTCTCAAAAATATTAAACATATGTATAAAAACTGATTGTATTTTACTGATAAATCCTTTACTGTTGCGTCTGGTTTGCAATGACTCAAAACCTATAATTAAGCAAACCCATGCAGAAACCCGTGCTGTAAAAACCAAGCATTAAATAATAATCAGCGGTAAAAATATAATAATAGGGGCAGTAAGTGGTGACTCAATACCCACTTTCACTTGAGGAGTTCGTTTGGGCGTTGAGCGCATTCTGCCAGCTTAACCTTATTCCATTTGATGCCCAGCTAGCCGCTAAGCAATTTCCACCGCCTTACACTTCCGTACAACTAGAAACTGCATTACAACACTACGGGTTTAACACTTCCATTAAACAAGCCTCGTTGACGCAGCTCAATGCCGTGTCCTTACCTTGCTTGGCTTTGCTTAAACCAAAAGAAAAACGAGATCAGATCGACGCTGGTGAAAGTAAAATTGATTCAGTTTCAGAAGCACAAGATACACCAACCTATTATCCATTAGCACTTGTACTCAGCATCGATAAAGAGCGTGTTCTGTTATTGGAATACGGCCAAGCGCAACCACAAGCCCTCACCATTGCAGAAGCTGAACAAAGCCTGACGGGTCATTTTGTGATGGCGCGCAAAGCCGCAGAAACCGTAGCGGATGACGAAGCAGGGTTAGACGCTAAATCATCAGCTGCTAAACAACTCAATACGCAAAAAGAGTTTGGCTTTAAATGGTTTATCCCGGAATTACTCAAGTATAAAAAAATCTGGTCAGAAGTCTTATTAGCTTCACTCGCCATTCAATTAGTGGGCTTAGCTGTCCCCATTTGTACGCAAATCGTGATTGATAAAGTCGTGGTGCATCACACCACCAGTACTTTAATCGTCATCGGTGTTGCCTTATTCATCTTCCTAATCTTCAGTAATGTGATGGGTTGGGTCAGGCAATATTTGGTGCTGCATACAGGCAACAGAATTGATGCCACCCTAGGTCATAAAGTCTTCAGCCACTTGCTTGATCTACCAGTACGTTATTACGACCACAGACCCACAGGCGTCATCATAGCCCGTGTACATGGTGTGGAAACTATTCGAGAGTTCTTAGCCGGTGGTTTAGTCACTTTGCTGTTGGATTTCCCTTTCCTCATTGTGTTTCTCGCGATCATGTTTTGGTATAGCTGGCAACTGACCTTGATTGCTGTTGCTTGCTTAGCGCTGATCTCTATCATCAGCTTTATCGTCACCCCCATCATCCGTGCAAAACTCAATCACCAGTTTATGCTGGGTGCGCGCAACCAAGCTTTTCTGACCGAGTATGTATCGGGTATGGAAACGGTGAAGTCTCTACAAATGGAACCACAACTAAAACAAACCTTTGGCAATTACTTAAGCACTTATCTCAATGCAAGCTTTGATAGCCGCAAACTTTCTATTACCTATAACACGGCTGCCAATACCCTAGACCAATTACAAACCCTTGCCATTCTGTGCGTGGGTGCATGGCTGGTCATGCATAACAGCAACTTCACCATTGGTATGTTGGTCGCGTTTCAAATGTTCTCCGGCAGACTGTCTCAACCTGTCATGCGTCTAGTCGGCCTTTGGCAAGAGTTCCAGCAAGCCGATATTGCCGTCAAGCGCCTAGGCGATGTGATGAATGCGCCATATGAACCGATGACACTGATCCCTACAAGGGCTAGTGTTAACCAAGCCACGAATATCACTGTCGATGGCTTAGGCTTTAAGTATGGGGACGACTTACCTTGGCTCTACCAAAACCTCACTTTTAATATTCAGGCTGGGCATTGTGTACTAGTGATGGGCCCAAGCGGTTGCGGTAAAAGCACACTGGCAAAACTACTACTTGGCTTCTACCAACCTCAACAAGGCAACATCAAACTTAACGGACAAGATATCCGTTATCTTGCTGCAAACGAGCTGCGTAACCACTTTGGCGTAGTGCCGCAAGAGACCACCCTATTTTCCGGCACCATTTACGACAACCTTATTTTAGCCAATCCACATGCCAGCTTTGAGCAAATTATTCATGCTTGCCAACTAGCGGAAATTCATCAAGCCATTGAGAAGCTCCCGCAAGGTTATCAAACCGCCGTAGGTGAGAATGGTACAGGTTTGAGTGGTGGACAAAAACAACGTATTGCCATTGCTAGAGCACTCCTAAAACAACCCAAAGTGCTGATTTTTGATGAAGCTGTTTCTAATCTAGATCAACAAACCGCAGAGCACTTTGCACAGACAGTGAATAAGCTTAAAGGCAAAGTCACCATTCTGTTTATTACACATCAGCTGCCTAAAGGTTTGCAGGTGGATGAGGCTGTGGTGCTTGGAAAAACTGAAACGATTCAAGCAAAAAATCAAAACTCAACTGAAGTAAGCAGGACGGAATAACAGATGGACGGGATAGCAAACAATGATAATAGATAAAATTAACAGGGCTTTTGCGGCATTAGCGAGACAGCATTATGTGCTCTATATTCTTCTTGGATTAATTCCATCGTATTTTTTTGTGTTTGATATTCAACATCAGACGAAGATAAATATTCTCAAAATGTGGGGAGTCCAAATAGTTTTTTTTGGTGTTTTAATAGGCGTTTTATATGGTTGTTTTATATATTTATTTTACGGGAGACCTGGTAAATATGTGTGGCTTGGTAAGTATGGATTTGTTGTTAAAGACCTGAATTTCTTGACAAGAATCAGCAGCAATATTGACCCTTTTAAAAAGGCATCAGGTTATTTATACGTAATCTTTAGAATTGCGCACTCTATGGTGCATGGGTTTGTGGGTGGGGTGGCGTTATTTATGTGGTTATCAGTTTAAGGGGGATTGAAATGGCAAAAATTACAGCAGTTTGGGATTTTTTAAAGCAAAACAATGAATGGGTCGGCATTGGAAATGATGTAATCACAATTGGAAATGCCTTAAAGTCTATTGTTGAAACTCTTTTGTCTAATGACCCGTTTAGTCAAGAGTCAAAGCAAAAATATAAAGATGCGTCTGAAGAGCTTTTTAGCCTCTTGCCTAAAGAGGCTGGTCTTACGCTTTCGGCAGATATCTTTAAAAAAACTGTAAATGATTGGGTTAATGGTGATGCTAGATATTTCGAAGTGATTCAGGATTTTGGAGGTTTGATAGTTGCTATTGGTGACTCAATGCAAAATCCTACCAACTCAATTGGACTAAGGGTGGAAGTTGCTGGCATTGTCATTGAAACATATGGGAATGCATTAGAAGCGGCAAATGCAGTTGGTGAGCAAATTGACATATACACATGGTGGGAATCCGTCACCCAAACAGATGCCAAACGCGAAGCCGAAATATACGCAGTTGGACTAGCTGCAAGTTTAAATAGTAATGTTACAAGCGCCACTCTAAAATCATTTGAAGACACCACAAAAGTATTTATAGATGGCAGTAAAAATAGCGATTTTGGTATTGGAGAGACGGTTGAATATATCAAGAACATCAGAAAGCTATTAGGTTTAGGCGCAGAGTTTACTGCGGCCAGTGCTAACGATGTATATGCGGCTGTTCAAGATACCAGAGCCGCTATCCATACGCTTTATGGCGATAGTCAATTCCAGATATCTGATATATCTAATCCACGTAACGATTTCAGTGCATTTTTAAGTCTCTATTACGCTATTCCATTTTCCATCAAACCAGGCGATGCAGGCGCGATGGATAAACTTTATCAGCTGAATGCCACCATTGCAGATAAATGGAACGCAGACCGAAATTTAACGCCAGAGCAAATCGCCAATGGTGAGGCAAACTTTAGTGATAAATGGCTTGCTGACAGAACTGCCATGGTTGCAGCCCTACTCAAAGCCAATTTAGATGATGTAGCTTATGCCAGTGCGGCAAGCGACCCTTTTATTGATAAATCACTGAATATACAAATCAACGCCGGCGCCCTACACAATGCCCCAAGTGTGATATTTGGCGGCATAGAAGATGACAATATTTCAGGCGGCTTAAAGAATGACCATCTTTATGGTATGGGTGGGGATGATGAGTTCTATGGCAATGAAGGCGACGACTACATTGAAGGCAACGCTGGAGATGATCAACTTGATGGAGGAAAAGGTAAAGACATTCTGTTGGGAGGCGATGGAAGCGATACATTAACCGGCGGTAAAGATAGAGACATTCTATATGGTGGAGAAGGTGTTGATACCTATGTACATAATCAAGGTGATGGTAGTGATGTGATTATGGATACAGATGGCGTGATTAAAGCCAAGTATCAGGGTATAGACCTGACTGTAAATGGTGGTAAACGCATAAGCGCAATATCCAACTACTGGCAAAGCGAAGATAAAAAAGTAGGTTATGCCAAATACACTGATGATAAAGGTATGGTGACCTTGAATGTATTTTTACCGGATGGCGAAAAGCTCTATATCCCCAATTGGCAAGTAGGTGATTTTGGCATTAATTTAGAAGGGCCAGATGAAGAGCAACCCCCAACTCCACCATCAGCTCTTACTGATGGAGATGAGTATTTATTTAGCACAGTTGAGTATTCCAGCGTTGATGGTATGGGGGGTAATGATGTGTTATTCGGTACTGAAAATAACGATCGAATTTTAGGTGGTATAGGGAATGACATCCTTGGCGGTTTTGTTGGGGATGATGTTTTAGAGGGCGGTGATGGCAACGACTGGTTAGAGGGTGGAGTTGGTGAAGTGACACTTTATGGAGGGTCAGGTGATGATTTCCTAACAACAACTGAGAGTTTCTATGAAAACACACCCGATGGTTATGTTGAGGTTAATGGGTCTTACAGGCTCTATAAAAAAAATGAATCAGGCATCTATGAAAGTTTTGGTGCTGACAACCCAGATGTCCCAGGAGGTGATTACGATAGATGGGAAGCAATATCAGCCCTATGGCAACCCAAAAACGTAAGGCAAGATGGTGATGATGGTTTGTATTTTTTTACAGAGTTTTTAAATGCGTATGGTACCGATATTGGTATTGAAGCTAAATTGACTTTTACAGATAGTAATTATGAATTTAGAGCTTCATATTATCAATTTGTGGATGATAAAAAAGGCGATTTCTTCTATGGAGGTGTCGGAAACGACACCATTTTAGGCTCTATGAACAGTGATTATATAGAGGGCGGTGACGATGATGATGTGATTGCCGCTGGCAGTGGCGCCGATTATATTGATGGTGGAACAGGTGATGACCAAATTGCAGGACATGATGGTGATGATTTGATAGATGCGGGCGATGGCAATGACCGAGTGTATGCGGGCTATGATTCGGACGTTATATTCGGTGGTGACGGGGATGATGAAATTATTGCGGATATCCCGCAGTTAAATAATGAGTTTGTTTCGGGTACAGCCTTTGACCAAATGGGGGCTGATACGGCTTACGGAGGTGCCGGTGAGGATATGCTTTACGGACAGGGCGGTGACGATACTCTGTTTGGTGGGGCCGATAATGATTATATCCGCGGAGACGATAAAGGGTTGGCTGGCGCTTACCATGGTTCAGATTATGTAGTTGGTGATGAAGGCGATGATGTTATTTATGGGGATGGTGGGGCAGATACGCTAAAAGGTGGCTTGGGTGCTGACCATTTATATGGTGACGTAAGCGATCAGCAAGACCTTGGTGGGGGTTTCCACGGCAACGATCAACTTGACGGTGGAGATGGTAACGATCAACTAATTGGTGGTGGAGGGAACGATAAGCTGCTTGGTGGAGAAGGTAACGATACCTTGCTTGGTGATAATGAAGTAAGTAAGTTAGATGAGGCTTATCACGGTAACGATACGTTAGATGGTGGTAATGGCGATGATATTTTAGACGGCAATGGTGGTGACGATACACTTAATGGCGGTACTGGGAATGATCAGTTGGTTGGCGGGAAAGGTAACGATACGCTCAACGGTGGTACAGGTTCGGATGGTTTGTGGGGCGATGAAGGTAACGATACGCTAATTGGCACCGGAGGTATTAAAGATGCGAATGGGGTATTTAATGGTGGAGACGGCTTGTTTGGTGGTGCCGGTAATGATATCTACATTGCGCAAGCTGGGGATGTAATCTCAGATACAGAAGGCAACAACACCATTAATGCTAGCGTAGGTTATTCAGACTTGCAGCTAGGTGGTTCCAATTTAGCAATTGGAAGTAGTAATGGCGACTATATCTTTTTACAAAACGCACTGACCAGTAACGGAAATAATACTTTTAAGTTTGGTGAATCCACAATTACTTTAGCCGATTTAGTTGGTAAAGGGTTGAGTCAGTCAGTTACTTTGACAACAAACACTCAGTATGCAGTTGGCGGAAATTTAAATGACACACTGACTGCGGGTACTGTATTAGATACCACAATTTTTGGTGGTGATGGTAACGATGTTATTACTGGTAATGCGGGTAATGATGTATTAAACGGTGGTGCTGGGAATGACACTATCATCAGTGGTGAAGGTGATGATTTAATTGCTGGAGGCGTAGGCACCAATACATTATATGGCGGTTATGGCAATGATACGTATATAGTAGGAGGCAAGAATGACGAAGCCAGTACCAATACAATCAATGAAGGTTCTGGTGTTAATAATATTGAATTTGGGTTCGGTATAAAAGCGAGTGATCTACAGTTCCAGACCACGACAAATCCTACTGAATTGCAGATTAGGTTTCCTAGTTTGTTCTCAGGTACGCATATTCTTTCTGTATTTTTGAGTGGTACGGCTTCAATCGGTCAACTTAAGTTCCAAGATGGTTCAACTGTGGACTTTCAGCAAATACTCAATGAAAAGATTCCTAGTTTGAATCTAGTAGGTTCTGCCTCGAATGATAACCTTACAGGTTCCTATAATAATGATCAGCTTTCTGGTGGTGACGGCAATGACACTTTGGTTGGCAACAGTGGTTCTGACTCCTTAAATGGGGATAATGGTATTGACTATCTTTATGGCAATAACGGAAATGATTACCTTAATGGTGGGGAAGGTAATGACACTCTCTATGGGGGAGAAGGTAGCGACACATTAGAAGGTGGGATTGGTAATGACACCTTAACTGGGGATTATGGTCAAGATATCTATATATTCAACACTGGGTTTGGTGCTGACACTATCATTGATTCTGCAAACTATGAAAGTAATAGTCACGATGTGAACGTGATTAGATTTGGTCAAGGTATTACTTCAAATGATCTTATATTTACTAGAAGTGGCGATGTTTTAAAAATTGCTATAGCTGGGACCACAGATACAATCAGTAATATTGCCTTCTACGGTGATACAACTTCAGCAAATACAATCGAAAGAATTGAGTTTTTTGACGGAACCTCTTGGAATGTAACCGAAATTGTAGCCAAGATTTTATCTAGCACTGATGGAAATGATGTGATAAGAGGATTCAGTACTGATGACATCATTAATGGTGGATTGGGTAATGATTCACTTTATGGTCAAAATGGTAACGATACACTTCACGGCGGCATTGGCGATGATAGATTATTCGGTGTATCCGGAGATGACATTTTATATGGAGATGAGGGAGGGGATTATCTAGATGGTGGTGATGGTAACGATTTCATGGATGCTGGCGATGGAGTAAACACCCTGTATGGGCAGAGTGGTGATGACAGAATCATCGCAGGTATAGGCGCTGATTATATCCAGGGTGGGCGTGGCAATGATACTTATGTCTACAGCCGCGGCTCTGGACAAGATGCTATCTATAACGCCGGTAGAAATTGGACGGGATCCGGCTATGATAGTTCGACTTTTGTTGACTATACGGACGTTTTGGAACTCGGGCCTAACATTACACCTGATGATTTAGTAGTTTGGAATGATCAGGGAAGAATTTTTATAAGTATTTATGAAACCAATGATAGTTTGAAACTGTATGACACATATAGTTTTGATGAGAATGGCAACAAGCAAGTTGGATATGAATCAATTGACTTCGTCAATTTTTCAAATGGTGTTAGTTGGAACTCCCTGACTCTTTTAAATAATAGTTTCCTATTAAGGAATGAATTTAACTACCACACATTTGCTCAAGCTGGAACTGCTGCCAATGATCAACTTAATGCAATTGGTGTTGTATATGGGTTAGCTGGTGATGACACCATTACTGGCAGTTCGGTAGATGACTACATTGTTGGCGGTACAGGAAATGATATTTTAATAGGAGGTGATGGTAGCGACTATTATGTATTTGAGGCTGGTCACGGTAATGACCAGATTGAAAATCAAGATACAACCCCATCGGGTTCTGAAGATATCATACTTTTTAGAAATCTTAACTCTGCAGATGTTGTGCTTTCTAAGTCCGGATACGATTTGATTTTAGTAACTGGGCAAAACAGTAATATCATCGTTAAGGATTATTTGCTGAATGCGTCAAATCAAATCGACAAAATTAAGTTTGCTGATGGAGTAATTTGGGATTCTGCATATATTAATGCGTTTATGCTTGCTGCAACTAATGGCGATGATGTGCTTAATGGTACAGATGGTGACGATACGATTAGTGGACTTGCTGGAAATGACGTAATAAGTGGTGGGCTGGGGAATGATGCATTAAACGGTGATGCTGGTAATGATTCACTCAATGGCGGAACCGGAAGTGACATTTTAGATGGAGGCACTGGTGCGGATACTCTGGTTGGTAGTAGCGGTAATGACACTTATATCATTGATGATGCAGGCGATACTATAACTGAAGCATCAAATGCAGGGACTGATACTGTGCAAAGTAGTATTTCCTATACATTAGGCACTAACCTTGAAAATCTTATATTACTAGGCACATCCAATATCAATGGCACTGGGAACTCTGTAGCTAACGTCATTTCGGGTAACAGTGGAGATAATGTATTGAATGGCGGTGCAGGCAATGACACCATGGTGGGTGGTTTAGGTAACGATACTTACACCGTCGACGCCACTGGTGACATCGTGACCGAAGCAGCAAGTGCTGGAACTGACTTGGTTAATGTCGCAATCACGACCTCTGGTGGTACTTATACTTTAGCAGCCAACGTTGAGAACGCTACACTCACAAACACAGTCGCATATACCTTAAACGGTAATGCACTGGATAACGTGCTTACTGGTAACGCAGCTGGCAATACGTTAAATGGTGGTGACGGTAACGACACGCTGAATGGTCTAGCCGGCAATGACACCATGGTAGGTGGTTTGGGTAATGATACTTACACTATCGACACAACCAGTGACGTGATAACAGAAGCTGCAAGTGCTGGTACCGATACTGTTAATGTCGCCATTACTACCGCAAGTGGTACTTACACAGTATCTGCTAATGTTGAGAATGCTACATTGATTAATACAGTAGCTTATAACCTCACTGGTAATGCATTAAACAATACCCTTACTGGTAATGGACAAGCTAACAGTCTGAATGGCGGCGCAGGTATAGATACACTAATCGGTGGTGCAGGTAACGACACCTATACCATCGATGCAACCGGCGATGTCATCACTGAGAACCTGAGTGAAGGTACTGACCTAGTCAATGTAGCGATTGCTACTGCCGGTGGTTCGTACACCCTGGCAGCTAACGTTGAGAACGCCACACTCACTAACACTGTTGCATTCACCCTCACCGGCAATGCACTGGACAATGTTCTGACAGGCAACGCTGCTGCCAACACCCTAAATGGTGGCGATGGTAACGATACCCTCAATGGCCTAGCTGGTAACGACACGATGGTGGGTGGTTTGGGGAATGACACCTACACTACCGATGCGACTGGAGATGTGATCACTGAAGCGGCAAATGCAGGTATTGATACCGTCAATGTTGCAAGAACCACTTCTGGTGGCTCCTATACGCTAGCAGCCAACGTTGAGAATGCTACGTTGACGAATACAGTAGCGTATACCTTAACTGGCAATACGCTTGATAACATACTGATAGGCAACTCTGCTGCAAACACTCTTAATGGTGGGGATGGTAACGACACCCTCAATGGCCTAGCTGGTAACGATACCATGGTGGGTGGATTGGGCAATGATACTTACACTACTGATGCCACTGGAGATGTAATCACTGAAGCTGCAAATGCAGGTGTTGATACCGTCAATGTTGCAAGAACCACTTCCGGCGGCTCCTATACTCTAGCTGCCAATATCGAGAACGCCACACTTATCAACACTGTAGCTTACAACCTGACAGGCAATGCACTTGCCAATTATATGCGTGGTAATGCGGCAAATAGCACCTTTACTGATTCGGCAGGTGGTAACGATATCCTGCAAGGGTTAGCCGGCATAGACACCTTTAATGATACGGTAGGCAACAACCTGTTTGATGGTGGTATTGGCAATGACATTATCACCACTGGTAGTGGTAGAGATCTATTGATTGGTGGAGTAGGCAACGACACCATAACCACTGGCACTGGTTACGATGTCATCAGCTTCAACAAAGGTGATGGTCAAGACATCATCAATGCCTCTACCGGTGCGGACAACACCATCAGTCTAGGGGGTAACTTTGCCTACAGTGATCTGAGTCTATCTAAATCCACCAATGATCTTATTATTAAAATGGGGGCTACAGACCAAATTACACTGAAAGACTGGTATTCCTCTGGTTCTGATAACAAGAGCGTCATAAATCTGCAAGTGATCGCTGAAGCAATGCAAGGCTTTAGTTTGGGAGGGGCGGATGTGCTCAGGAACAACAAGATTGAGAGCTTTAACTTTACTAGTCTTGTTGATGCATTTGATGCGGATATTGCAATCAACGCTGCTAATGCTACCAACTGGCAACTGACAGATGTGCGTCTTACTGCCCATTTGCAATCGGGTAGCAATACTGAAGCTATAGGTGGAGATCTTGCTTACCAATACGGTAAAAATTCAAGTCTTGCTGGCATGGGCTTGCTGAATTCACAAAGTGTGATTAGCAATGCAAGCTTTGGGCAGACCGCACAAACGCTGAATAACCCTAGTGTGTGGCAAGCTGAGTTGGTGAAGTTGGCTTAGAGTAAATTGATCCAACATAAATGAGGCTAAACATACTCTGCATGCAAAGTGCAGAGTATGTTGCTTTAAAAATTGTTAAAAAAGAGTTGATTATAATAAGAGTGTTAACGACAGATGAACCATAAGCTTTGTAACTATTACCTAAGTCTGTTTCAGCCTTCTCTTCAGCCCTTAGATATACAGGGTAAAGGTGCCATGAATAACAACAAATCAGCCACTGACGAATTTGACTTTGCGCCCGGTATTTTAGGTGTACAAAACCAGCCACCATCGCCTCTACCACGCATGGTATTACGAGGTGTGCTACTACTGATTGCTTCCTTATTGATATGGGCTATATTTGGTCGCTTGGATATTGTCTCAGTTGCAGACGGCAAATTAGTCCCCACCACCTACCTTAAAATCGTGCAGCCTGCTGATTCTGGGATTGTCCGAGAAATCGCTATTCAAGAAGGCCAACATGTAGACAAAGGCCAATTACTCATTCGTATGGATGCAAATCTCTCTGATGCGGATAGCAAATCCATCCAAAATGAACTTCAACATAAAACCTTAGAACTTAGGCGCATTGAAGCCGAGCTGTATGGTAAATCATTCAAACGTGAACAATCAGATGCAGTTGAAATGTTCAATCGCGTATACGCAGAATATCAATCTAATCGTCGTGCACTTAACGATGACATAGCAGCTGAGCAAGCGGCACTGCAACGTGCACACAGTGATTTGGCTGCTACCAGGGAAGTCCAACATAAACTGGAACAAACACTGCCAAGTTACCAAACTCAGGAAGCCGCTTATAACAAACTAGTCAAAGACGGCTTTGCCGGCAAACTGATGGGCCAAGAGAAACAACGTGAACGTATCGAAGCAGAACAGGACTTACGTGCACAACAACACAATGCCAATAGCTTACAAGCGGCGATTGCACAATCGCAACGGCGTATCAGCCAGATTCAATCCGACTATCGCCAAAAACTTGAAGCAGACCGAGTGGCCATTTATGCCGAACAACAACGACTAGAACAAGAATGGGCCAAACAATCCCACAAAAACAGCTTGTTAGAATTAAGAGCACCTCAAGCGGGCATCATTAAAGACCTTGCTACGCATACACCGGGCACGGTGGTTTCACCCGGTACGGTATTGATGACCTTGGTGCCAAGTAATGAAGCATTGCAAGCTGAGGTTTGGTTGAAGAATGAAGATGCTGGCTTTGTGCATACCGGGCAAACCGTCAAACTTAAGCTGATGGCCTATCCATTCCAAAAATACGGCATGATCGATGGCACAGTCACCCAAGTGAGTGCGGATGCTACAGATAGAGGGCAAGCCAACAATAACCAAACCAACGCCAATAACAATGCAGATGATAGTACCAATCAATTCCAACTGGCATATCGCACTATTGTAAAACTAGACAAACAACACTTAACTATTGAACAAGAAAAACTACTGCTTACCCCGGGTATGCAAGTGGTGGCTGAGATTAAGCTGGCCGATCAAACTGTAATGGAGTATTTACTATCGCCTGTCACAAAGGCATTTCATGAGGCGGGCAGGGAGCGTTAAAAGCTAGCATAAGCATGGTGTCATTGGGAGATTTATTTGCAACCAAAGCGCAGCCATTCAAGCTTACTTAGCCTACTCAACGACCATGTGCTGCATATTGCACATGGCAAGCTTGCGAACCAAGCTAACGATTAGATAAAATCAAATAAAGAAAGTTGAGCGGTAGAAGAGAACGATTTCTGTGCTGCTTCCATAATGGTTTGATTTTTAGCAAACTCAGACAACGCTTCTGCATAATCCAAATCTTGAATCTCAGAGAGTGATTTTGCGTATTGCAAATCACGGTCTTGACCTGAAATATCAAGCGTATCCAACTCGTTGAGTTTTGAGCCCACTGCAGCGCGCACATTCATGATGCTATCCACGGAGGTTTGCATGTTGGTCATAGCAGTGGCTAAGCCACTTGAAAACGCTGCTTGTGTAGTGGCATCAGTGATTGGTGTGTTCAAAAGGGTGATAATGTCATTCAGCGTGTTAAATACGTTGTTACCATTAGCCAAAAATACCTCTTCGCCACTAACGGATACATCCATTAAACGTTGTGCATCCACCTTAAGTTGTTGCACATTGTTATCACCATTGTAAGTGGCGCCCGCGCCCGTAGCTGTGAATGGAGCTACTTCAGAGTTGTAGCCTGCGTATAAATAAGTGCCGTAGGCATCTTTACCATTGGCTAAGCCCACTAAGGCATCTAAGGAATTTTTGAGGTCTGTTGCCACAAACCCACGTTCAAGATTTGAATACGCACCATTACCCGCGGCCACTAATGTAGATTGCGCTGCAACCAATAGATTGGTGATATTGGTCAAACTGGCTTCTACTGTTTCTAAATTGGTCTTAGCCACTGTGCGCGTATTGGCATAAGTGGCGTTCATTTCTTTTTGCTGGGAAACTTCTAAAGCACGTGCTGAAGCCACCGGATCTTCAGACGGATTAGAAAAGCGTTTACCTGTGGCAATCTGGCCTTGCAAACGTGATTGATCCGCCTGCAAAGTGGTGATTTTTCCAATGCCTTGGTCAAAAAATGTATTGGTGCTAATGCGCATGATACGTTTCCTTAATTACCTACTACTAACCTAATTGGAGCAATACATCAAATAGCTCACTAGCGATTTGCATCATTTTGCCTGCCGCTTGGTACGCTTGTTGGTAACGAATCAGATTGGTGGCTTCTTCGTCCAAGTTCACGCCAGATTCAGACTGCATGGCGGCGGTGGCTTGGCTGAGTGCTTTGGTCTCGGCTTCGCCAGTCACTTTGAGTTCGCGTGCTTTGTTACCCACACTGCTCACCATTTGTGAGAACGCAGTGGTGTAGGTGTTTTTGCTAGTACTGCCCATCATGGCCACATTGCCAGTGGTTTGTAGCTCAGCCAACAGTAGGCCATTGCGATTGTCGCCAGCGCCAGAGCTGGTACCCGGGGCAATGCTGAATTGATCGCCATTAGCAGGTGTGCCGGAGAGCACAAAGCTGGTACCACCTACAGAAACGGTGGCACCACTGGTGTAAGTGATGGGGGCACCTGCAGGATATGTGGTGCTCACTCCTCCATAGGTGACTGTTACCGGTAATGTGGATGGAGCAAGCGATAAGGTATTGGGTAGGCCGCTGTTATAAGTGAAATTTAATGCAGTGCTGAGTGGGCTAGCAGCATACGTGCTGTCTGCCTTAACAGCGCTAATAGCGCCATTGCCTGTATTGCCCACAGCAGCTGTTCCAGTTAATGCCGGGCTACCAAACGCCAGTTTGTTCACATCTTTGATGGCGAGTGATAGCGTAGCCGCTGCATTTGCAGTTGGGCGAATCAAAAAGTCATCCCCGGCGTTGTTGGTGCCGCTGGCTTGCGAAATAGTCAAACCATCAATGGTTTGAGGCAAGCTAGAGAATGTTTGTGCAGTCTGATCGCTCATGCGGGTAATGGTGTAGTTAGTACCATCGTATTGCACGCGATAGTTGCTGCTAGTGATTAAGGTGGGGTCTACGATTTGTGCACTCAATTCACCATTGCCAGTGTTTTCGCTGCTGCTGGTAGCCACCGGTGCTGGGATATTAAATAACGCGCCACCAGGATTGCCGTTTCTATCTAAGCCTTGCGCATGCTGCGCATTAAATGTACCCGCCAATGACACCGCAATTTGGCCAATTTGGTTTTGTACTGCGTCTAGTGAATCGTTTCTAAATTGCACCAAGCCACCAATGGCACCGCCTGTTAAGCTGGATGCACCAAGCACGGTGACTTTAGAAGCGCTTTGGTAGGCCACTTCAATGCGTGATGGATCAGTCGGTGAGGTGGTCGTGACCAGATTGTAAGTATCTTCACCTACCACCAATGGCAGACCGTTGCCCACAAATACGTTATACGTGCCTTGGTTTTGAGGCACCACTGTGGTTTTAATCTGTTTACTAAGTTCAGATACCAGTTGGTCACGCTGATCCATCAAATCATTCGGAATATTGCCTGTCGTGCTGATGGATTGCTCAATAATATCGTTCAAACTAGCGATTTGTTTGGCATAACTGTTGACCAAGCCCACGCTAGACACCAATTGGTTATTCACGCCTTGCTCAATTTCGTTCAAACGGCTATCCAAGCTGTTTAAGCGGCTGACCAATGACTGGGCATTGGAGAGCATGGTTTGGCGTGTGGGAATATCGTTAGGTTTGGAGGCCAATGCCTGTACACCTGCAAAGAAATCGTTCATCGCCGGGTTAAGCCCAGCAGTTTCATCCGACAACATATTGTCGATGGCATTAAGTTGATTGCCGTAAGTGCTGTAGGCCGCGCTGGTCGATTGCAAACTAATCATCTGGCGCGCCAGAATTTCGTTATAAACGCGCATGACGCCAGTGACTTCTGCGCCTTGACCAATAAAGCCGTAACCAAAGTTTTGTGCTTGTGCAGCCGCTTGTACGACCACTTGTCTTGAATAGCCAGGCGTAGAGGCGTTGGCAATGTTATGCCCAGTGGTACTGAGCCCTACCTGCGCAGCATTGAGCGCGCTTTTGCCGATACTTAAAATGGTGGAAGCCATGATATGGTCCTTTTAGTCCTCATGTGTTGCCTAACGGCACATTTTTTTGAAACTTTAATCATTTTTTAAAAAAGCTTACTTTGGCTATCCATCTCCAATAGCATTAACTAGCGATGACTTTTTGAATCACGCTGGCCAATTTCTTGGCGTAGGCCGGGTCTGTTGCGTAACCTGCGTTTTGCATCGCCTGTGCATAGTGTTCAACATTGTGCGTATTGGCGACGACTTGCTGGTATCGAGGATTGCTTTTCATCATGTTGGCAAAGTCTTTAAAAGACTCTGCATAGCTGTCATAAGCTCTAAATTTTTCAATGCGCTTTTGTTTCACGCCGTTGATGTATTCGGTGGTGGTGGCTTCTACTACTTTGCCTTGCCAATTGCCGGTGGCTTTAATGCCAAACAAATTAAAGCTGGGAGTGCCATCCGCTGCTTTAATCTCTTTTTTCCCCCAGCCCGTTTCCAAGGCGGCTTGGCCCAACATCAGGTGACTGGGCATGCCAGTACTGCGACTAGCCGCTTTGGCATGCTGCACCATCTCTTTCAAGAAGCCGGAAATGCTCTCAGTAATGCTGCTACTTTTGGCGGGTTTATCTACACTATTGCTAGGTGTGACAGCATCACTTTTTTGATTAGGTGTATTGGAAAAGTGCGGTGCAATCAAACTGTCTACTAAATCGCTGGCAGTGGCAGGTACCTTTTCCAATATCTGCTCAGCGTTATCCACCGCAGTTTGGGTGGCTTTGCTCAGTTGTCTTACCAATACATCGGCAAGGCCTAAACCTTTAGCGCTTAAATTAGTGCTCAGTTGTTGATCCAGCATGGAGGTGAACATCTTGCTTTGCTCGTTATCAAACACTCCATCTTGCGGGTTAGCATCACGCATGCTTTTCAACATCATGTTCATGAGTACAGACTCAAATTGCTTGGCAACCGCTTTGAGCGCTTCCGGTGAGTTTTCTTTGGCGGCGCGCTTAAGCTGGTTGAGGCCATTGGCATCAAACGCTACTTTTCCGGTTAAATCTGCGCCGTCTATCATGATTAAATAATCTCTAACTCAGCTCTCAAGGCGCCAGCTGCTTTCATGGCTTGCAAAATGGCGAGCAAATCTTGTGGGGTAGCCCCAATTGCATTCAAGGCTTTCACCACATCGGATAAATTAGCGCCACTATTCAGTTTTAATACTTTGCCTGGCTCTTTGTTAATGTCCACTGTTGATACTGCAGTTGACACGGTGGTACCGTCAGAGAACGCACCCGGTTGGCTGATGACAGGGGCTGTATTGATGACCACGGACAAATTGCCATGCGATACCGCGCAACTATCCAATGTAACCGCCTTATTCATTACCACAGAACCTGTGCGTGCATTCAAGATGATTTTGGCAGGCGTGGCTGAAGGCGATACGTTAATCGCTTCCAGTGAAGCCAAGAATGCAACTCGATTAGTGCTTTGTGGCGCATTTACTTTAATCACACGGCCGTCTTCTGCAAACGCTGTGTTTTGGCCAAAGCGACTATTAATCGCATCCACCACCATCGCAGCTGTTGAAAAATCACTTTCTTTGAGCTCTAGATTAAAGCTGCCGTTTTGTGCAATTGGGCTCGGTAATGCACGCTCAACCGTGGCACCTTCGGAAATTCTTCCCACGCTTAAGTGGTTGATTTGGGTTTGTGTGCCGTTGGCAGAGGCACCAACACCACCTACTACCAAGTTGCCTTGGGCAATGGCATAGATTTGACCATCTGCACCTTTAAGCGGCGTCATCAATAATGTACCGCCACGTAAACTTTTGGCATTACCCATGGATGACACGGTCACATCTAGCGTTTGGCCAGGTTGCGCAAAGGCAGGCAGGCTGCTGGTCACCATCACAGAAGCCACGTTTTTAAGTTGCAGGTTTGTGCCTGGAGGTAAATTGACCCCCATTTGTTGCATCATGCTTATAATGCTTTGCACAGTGAACGGTGTTTGCGTGGTTTGGTCACCCGTACCGTCCAAGCCTACCACCAAGCCATAACCAATCAACTGGTTGCTACGTACCCCCTGAATCGAGGTAATGTCTTTGAGTCGCTCAGCTTGTGCACCTGACATAAACATGACGGAACATAGCAACAGCATGCCGAGACACTCACATGTATAACGCTTGAAGCCAGTAATCAGTTTTTCAGATGAAGCATGCATGAAATGAATCCTTATAAAGCACTGATACTCAAGAAGAAACGAGCAAACATTGAGGCAACCTCGGCCGCATCAATTTTGCTATTGGTACGATATTCCACACGTGCATCGGCAATTTTGGTAGAACTCACAAAGTTACCAATCGTAATGGTGTCTGGGTTAACCACCCCGGAGAAGCGCACAAATTCTGTGCCTTTATCCAAAGAAATTTGTTTTTCGCCACTGACGACTAAGAACCCATTTGGCAACACTTCAATCACCGTAGCCGTCACAGAGCCGTTAAATGCATTGCTAGAATTTGCCGCTGCTTCCTCTTCATAATCTCTGGAGCCAGTTGCTCCAACAGTCGCTTTGGGTACCGCTTTGCCCAAGAAGGAAGTAATAGAACCACTTACGGAGGCGTCTTTGCTTGCAGAGCTACCACCTGCTTTGGTTGCAGTGGTATTTTCAGCAATTTGGACAGTGACCGTATCGCCCACATAACGTGGACGGCGATCTTCAAACAAAGGGCGATAAGCCGCCTGATTAAAAATAGCCCCAGATTTTGCTGGCGTAGCTGCGGCCTGTGGTCTGGCCGTCATCGGTTGTTTAACGATGCTATCTGGTGTAATTGAGCACGCGGCTACTAAACCAACCATTATCACTAAGATGAACTGTTTCAATAATGTATTCATTGCAATCTCGCTAGTAAATTAAAACGCATTACATTTGTGTCAGTTTTTGCAGCATCTGGTCTGAGGTAGTAATGGCTTTACTGTTGATTTCATAGGCACGTTGCGTTTGAATCATATTGACCAATTCTTCCACCACATTCACGTTAGAAGTCTCTACGTAACCTTGGGTGAGCAAACCAGCGCCATTAGCACCTGGGTTGTTGGTATTGGCATTACCGGAAGCCGCAGTTTCTACGTATAAGTTTTCACCCTTAGCCATTAAGCCGGCCGGGTTGATAAACGTTGCCAACTGTAATTGGCCGATTTGCGTAGCAGCAGTAGCGCCAGCTGTAGTCACAGAGACCACGCCATCACGTCCAATGGTTAAACTTTGTGCATTGGCTGGAATGGTAATTGCGGGTTGTACTGGAAAGCCGCTAGAAGTGACCAATTGACCTTGGCTATCCATTTGGAATGAGCCATCGCGGGTATAGGCAGTGGTGCCATCAGGTAACAACACTTGGAAAAAGCCTTGGCCTTGAATCGCCACGTCTTTATCGTTACCGGTGAGCTGTAAGTTACCTTGCGTAAAAATACGCTCAGTCGCGACTGGTTTTACCCCAGTACCTAACTGTAAGCCAGACGGTAATTGCGTTTGTTGTGAAGATTGTGCGCCGGGCTGACGTATATTTTGATAGAGCAAATCTTCAAACACGGCACGGGAGCGTTTAAAACCGCTGGTGCTGACGTTAGCCAAGTTGTTGGCAATCACATCCATTTGTGTTTGCTGCGCATCAAGCCCAGTTTTGGAGATCCATAGCGAGCGTATCATGATGTATCCTTTCACATAGCGTTGTAAGCATTTTGCTTAACCTTATCACCATGGTAATACAAGCATTACTAACTCATATTGAAGAGTTGACTGGCTTTATTGGCGTTATTCTCAGCACTCTGTACCAATTTCATCTGCATTTCAAATTGGCGAGCTAGACTAATCATGTTGACCATCGCGTCGACGACGTTAACGTTACTACTTTCCAGTGCGCCACCCACTACACTGACGTTGGCGTCCATTTCAGCTGGAACACCATTTTTGGTGACAAATACACCTTCTTCAGAACGTTTTAAATTGGCGGTATCTGGATTTACAAGCTTTAAACGGCCAATGACAGTAGCCGGGCCGGGTAGGGTGTTATTGGTAACTGATGAAATCGTGCCGTCTTTGCCAATCGATACCGTAACATCCGGTGGAATACTGATAGGGCCGCCGTCGCCCATCACGGTTAATCCATTAGAAGTTTGTAGTACACCGTTCTCATTGACTTTGAGTGAGCCGTTGCGTGTATAACCTTCTGATCCATCCGGGCGCTGTACTACCAACCAGCCGTTGCCTTGGACTGCTACATCTAGGTCGCGGCCTGTGTGTTCAATGGCGCCGGAGTTGAAGTCGGCACCTACAGTTGAATCCACCACAAAAGCGCGGGTAGGCAATCCTTGCCCAATCACGGGCACCGCGCGGAAAGAGTCAACTTGTGCTTTAAAGCCGGTAGAAGTGGCATTAGCCAGATTGTGCGCAGTGGTCGCCTGTTGTTCCAGGATATGTTTTGCGCCTGTCATGGCGGTGTAGATCATCTTATCCATTTGTTCACCTCTTTAAAGCACCCAGTTATTCAGTTACTAACGCAAGTTCACTAAGGTTTGTAACACTTGGTCTTGCGTTTTAATGGTTTGCGCATTGGCTTGGTATACACGTTGTGCTGTAATCATATTGACCAATTCAGCAGTTAAATCCACGTTAGAGTCCTCAATCGCTGAGGATTGCAATACGCCAAAGCCACCTGTGTTTGGTGGGCCTACCAATGGGTTACCAGAAGTACCGCTTTCTGCCCAAGCATTGCCACCTAATGATTGCAAACCATTTGGATTCACAAAACTTGCTAAAACCACTTGGCCTAACACACGCGATTGCCCGTTGGTGTAACGGCCAATAATCATGCCATCGCTACCTGTGCTAAAGCCTGATAATCGACCTGAAGAAAAGCCGTCTTGCGTCAAAGAGTTCACACTAAAGTTAGAACCAAATTGTGTGCTGTCTGTGTAGTCCAATGTCAGTGAAACCGCACTTGCACCTGTAGTCGGTGTAAAGTTGACGGTAGGTAAAGCGGGTACTGAAGTTGGCGCTACGCCTGTGCCATTGAATGTCAATGTGGAAGTGGGTGTTGGCAAGGTGGTGGTTGGAACCCCATCGGCCGTAGTAAATACATCCCAAGTCCCCGCAGCTGTCTTCACAAAAAAGCTTTGAATGTTGTGTGCATTACCTAAGCTATCAAACACGGTTACCGCGCTGGAGTTGTGATAGGTGGTGGGGTCTGCCGGATCAAAACCCGCTGCAGTCAGGTTGGTGTTCCTAGAGTCCAAATTCACAATCCCAGTTACTTCTGTGGTGGCGGTTGGTTGCAAGTCAGACGTATTGATATTGAGTTCTGCAGGGGCCCCCGTGGAAAGTACACCAGCCAAGTCAGCCGTATAACCTGTCAAACGATTGCCATCGCTGTTCACTATATAACCAAAGCGATCCATCTGGAACTGTCCATTACGTGTGTAGGTGATTGCACCATCGTTACTCATACGGAAAAAGCCACCACCATTAATCGCAATATCCAATGGGTTATTGGTGCTGGTGATGTTGCCCTGTGTAAATTGCTGTGCCACCGTGGCAATTTTGGTACCGATACCAATTTGTGAAGTGCCGCTGCCAGTGAGTGAATTGGCAAATACATCAGCAAATTCAGCACGAGATTGCTTAAAACCTACAGTGTTGGCGTTAGATACGTTGTTGCCAATCACTTCTAATGTTTTTGATGCTGCGTTTAAACCACTTAATCCTTGTTGAAAGCTCATCTTGTTCTCCTAAACGATAGCTGATGAATAATTGCCAATTAAAATTTGTTAAAAAATCTCTTTTACATCAGTCGTACCGACTGAGCTGTTGTTGCTTAAGTTAAGCTTGATGCCGCCATTCATGTTAGAAACGCTCAATACTTTGGCGTAGCCCAAACTGGCAGCCTCTACCGCTTGACCACTAATCGTGGCAGCAACTTCAATTTTGTAATCGCCATTGGCGGCGACACTGCCGTCGTTGGTTTTGCCATCCCAAGTCAAAGGCAAGGTGCCTTCGCTTTGTGCGCCCAGCTCTACATTACGCACGGTATTGCCCGCGCTGTCTTTGATGGTGATGGATAATTTGTCTGCACCTACTGGTAATTCCACGCCAAAATAGCCGCCGGCACCCTCTGTAGATACCGTGTTGCCAGAGACCAATACGTTATGCCCAATCATGCTGGTGGCTTGGTAAGATTGCCCAACTTGCACGCTTGAAATTAGCGCTGCCATGGTGTCGTTCAACTTATCAATACCGGTTACTGTGGATAGTTGCGCCATTTGGCTAGTCACTTGTGCGTTGTCCATCGGGTTTAACGGATCCTGATTTTTCATTTGCGTCACTAGCAATGTCATAAAGCGGTCTTGCACATCAGCGACGCTAGAACTGTTGGTTTTTTTAGTACCATTCACAGTGTCCAATAAGGCTTGTGAAGGTGCGTTGGTTTGTACGGTGGTCATGTCAGTGTCCTTTAATGAGTCTTGTATTTAATTTGGCGTGTTGCTTACTGACCAATGCTGAGCGTTTTCATCAGCATCGTTTTGGCAGCGTTCATGGTCTCTACATTATTTTGGTATGCGCGTGAGGCGGAAATCATATTCACCATCTCTTCCGTTACGTTCACATTCGGCATAGTCACGTAGCCTTTTGCATCGGCTAATGGGTGCTTGGGGTCAAACACCACTTTAGGCGGTGCATTGTCCTCAATCACCTTATTTACCTTGACGCCACTAGCAGCTGGGTTAGCGCTAGGAATAGCACTGAAGACCACCTGTTTGGCTTTGTAAGGTTTGCCATTAGCGCTGGTGGCGCTATCGGCATTGGCTAAATTACTGGCTACTGTGTTTAAGCGCTGTGATTGCGCGCTCATCGCAGAGCCGGAAATATTGAATACATTAAATAAAGACATGGTGAACTCCTTTAAAAGGAAACTATTGGCCTTGAATTGCCGTAAGCATTTTTTTAATTTGCCCGTTAATCATATTAAGACTGGCTTCATAACGAAGTCCGTTGTCCACAAACTGGTTACGCTCAACATCCATATCCACCGAGTTGCCGTCTACACTGCCTTGGATAATCGGCCTAAACAAAGGCTCGTTGGGCCCAGCTGCGTTGTTGCTAGGCGTGGCGTTTAAATGTAAATCTGAAGTTTTGTTGAGACCGTTTGCCACGCTACCCGCCTGTACGCTTTGCCCCAGGGCTTGTTGCATGGCAGATTTAAAATCAATGTCACGCGCTTTATAATTGGGCGTATCTGCGTTAGCAATATTGGCCGCAATAATCTCTTGGCGCTGGCTGCGCACGCGTAACGCGTTTTGATGAAAACTTAAAGCCGCATCTAATTTATTCAACATCACAATTCCTTCCGTCTATCAGTATCTAAAGTCGGTTTGCTAGTGGACCTTAATACCTGATGTACTTTTATCAGTCTTGTGCAAGTCTAAGACTTAGCTGTGAAGTTTTATGGCTGAAATAAAGGGAGAAAAGCAGTCCTTTTCATGACTTAAAGTTGTACGCCAAATGCGTAGAATGCATCATTAATTCAGTGTGTTCATAGGTTGAATCATGCAATTACTCAAAACAACATCAAGCAAAATCAATGGCTTAGGTTTTTTTCAATTGGCTTGTTTTGTCCTATTAATCTCCTCGGCGCACGCAAACGATGTATCACCGCAACGTGTTGCGACCATCACGACTTACACACAAAAACAAGATATCGCGGTTTTAAAGCAAAAAATTACTGATTTCTTAACCGTGCAAACTGTGGGCTATCCAGGCAAAGTGATGGTAAAGGCGGGCGGCATAGACCCTAACCTCAAGTTGGCAGCATGTCCTGACGTTAATGTATTCATGCCCAATGGCAGTCGCCCTTGGGGTAAAACCAGTGTGGGGGTGAGTTGTGCACTGCCTACCTGGACAATTTACGTGCAAGCTACAGTGAATGTGCAAGCGCAATACTTGGTTGCTGCTGGTCCGCTAGTACAAGGCCAACAGGTTACGCAGCAAGATATGCTATTTGAATCCGGTGATTTGACGCAGTTGCCTGCAGGTATTTTTACCGATATGGCGCAAGCAGTGGGCCGCACCGTCAATATTTCGATGAGAGCGGGGAGTGTGCTTAGGCAAGATATGTTGAAAGCTAGCCCCGTAGTGCAACAAGGTCAAACCGTGATGGTGGTTTCAAGTGGACAGGGGTTTTCAGTCTCTGCAGAAGGCCAAGCCATGTCCAAAGCCAGCGAAGGGCAGGTGGTGCAAGTGAAAGTAGCCAATGGACAATTGGTTTCTGGGATTGCTCGCACCGGCGGTAAAGTTGAAGTGATTTATTAGTTATTACAAATAACTATATGAATAAATTAGTTTTAATATTAAAATTTACTTGTAGTATGGATGCTGATAAAAATTATCACAAAGGATTAAAGTTCGCTTAAACTATGCCGATACCACTCATATACAGAAGTGTTTTAACTGAGCAGGTTGAGCATAGGATTTTGCGAAAAGGATTTCATCATGAAAATTAACGACTCCATCAAAAGTAAAGTTGAGCTAGGTGCAGACAAGATTGGCACGGGCAAAAACGCAGGTACTAATACAGTTGCTGGTAACAAGGCAGAAGCCAGTACATCTAAATCCGCTGAGAATGTGACCTTGTCACCGATTTCAGTGCAGTTACAATCCATTACTTTAGAGGTTTCAGCCTCGGGCGTGTTCGATGCAGAGAAAGTGAATGCCATTAAGTCTGCCATCGAGAGCGGTCAATTCAAAGTGAACTCCGAGAAAGTGGCGGATGGCTTGCTGGATACTGTGAAAGATTTGCTTAAAAAATAACGGAAGCAGAGGCGCAATATGCTAACTCCATCGCAAGCTAAAACTACACGCTCAGACATTAACTTTGAGCAGGATGCCATGTTGGTCAACCAATTGTTGACCGATTTGCAGAAGGAGCAAGCAGCGTTGGTGGTGTCTGATGTGCACACCATTGAACAACTTATTGATAAACGGTTGGTGTTGTTACAGCAACTGAGTGTTGCAGCGAAAAATCGTTATGATGCACTGGCAACGAATGGCTACGAACCCAATGAAAAAGGCATGGCTAAGTGGTTAAAAGTACAAGCCAAACCTATACTTAATCGTGCTTGGGATAATTTTCAGAAAGCGCTGATTCAAGCCAAAGAGATGAACCGTCTGAATGGCGTGCTCATCAACAAACACTTCAACCGTAATCAACAAATGCTCAGCCACTTACAAGGTGAATCTGTGCGAACAGATACCTACGGTAAAAACGGCCAAACCAAATCACAACATTATCTGCGCGGCCCACTCGTCGTATAAGTAATAATTCTCATTCCCTTATTGACAACCATCAATAATATTTGCATTATGTAGCTCTGAATCTACTACATAAATATACATCAACAAGTGTATGTTTATACAATAATAAATATAAGTTGAACATCATTGTTTTTGGAAATGAGTGTGGTGAATGAAGCCATATGTGCGTGCACATCTAAGACACATCTTTTCCTGTAACAAAGTAGAAATCCGTTGTTTGACTTGATAATTGAAAGTTGAAAATGGGACCTACTGATCAAGATGCAGATAAAGCAGGTGAACACGCTTTAAGTCTTCTATCAAAAATCACCCAGCATTTGCAAGGGATGATTTATCAATTTCGTCTCACGCCTGACAAAGCAATCAGCATCCCTTTTTCTAGTATCCACATTGAAGAATTCTTTGGTTTAACGCCTGAGCAAGTCAAAGAAGATGCCACCGAACTGCTTAACCGTATTGACCCACGCGATTACGAACGTTTTGTAGACGCTGGCCGCCTTTCTGCGCAACAGATGACTTCTTGGCAATGTGAGTTTCGTGTTAAGTCTGCCGACAACAGAGTGCGCTGGCTATTCGGCAACTCATCACCAGAACTAGAGCCGGATGGCAGTATTTTATGGACAGGCTACATCAAAGACATCACCGAAAATAAGCAATTGCAACAATCCGCCATCATGGGAGGTATTGCTTTGCATGCTAATTTAGGTTCAATTCCGGATTTGTTGTTTGAAGCGGATGAGCATGGCGTATGCCAATCAGTACATTCTGCCTCACAAGAATTATTGGCAGGTTCGCCACACGCGTTTATCGGTGAACCTCTGCATGTGTTTTTACCCAAACGTGCCTGCCAAGCGATACTGGAAGCTATTGAAGAGGCGAAACAAGAAGACCGCTCGCAAGGCAAGCAATTCGGTTTGGATTTATTACAGGGCAAGCGCTGGTTCGAGCTATCAGTTGTCAAAAGCGATAAAGAAGATATCAAAAGCACCTTCGTGGTATTGGTGCGCGATGTTACCGAGCAGAAAAAAGCGCAAGATAAACTAAGAATTGACTCGTATGCGTTTCGCGCCATATCCCAAGGGGTGCTGGTTGCAGATAGTCAACGAGGTATAGTGGCCGTCAACGACGCCTTTACCAGGATAACCGGATATACCCTAGACGATTTAATCGGTAAGGACTTTGAATTTCTTTATTCCGCTCATGCCAACGCCAACACCCTTTCAGAGATCCAACAGTTGTTAGTCCAAAATCTGGCTTATTCTGGAGAGGTTATTAGTTACCATAAAGAGGGCAATCCATTTTTAAATGAAATCACCATCACCCCTGTGGTGGATGAACATAATATTGCCAACAATTTTGTGTGTGTAATTCGCGATATTACAGAGCAAAATGCACTGCAATCCGCTATAGAAGAGTCTCGTTATTTGCTGATTACTGTGATTGATGCAGTACCTTCTAGAATTTTTTGGAAAGACAAACAGTCCCGTTATTTGGGTTGTAATAAAGCCTTTGCGCAAGACATGGGATTGCAAGACCCAGCCGATGTGTTTGGCAAAACAGACAAAGACTTTTTCCCGACCGAATATGCTACTAAGTATATTCAGGACGATGCTGCCATTATGGCTGCAGCCGAACCTAAATTGTTTTACGAGGAAGAAGTCATCAACCATGTGGGTCAGCGCGATTGGGCATTGAAATCGAAAGTCCCACTCAGAAACTCAAATAATCAGACAATTGGACTGCTTGGCGTATTTGACATTATTACCGAGCGTAAAGAAGAGCAGGCCAAACTACGTAAAACGCAACAGGCGTTACTAGAATCGAACGAACGCTACATGGATTTGTATGAGTTTGCACCGGTTGGCTATTTGACTGTGAATGAAAGCGGTATGGTATCAGAGGCCAACTGGAAAGCGCGCTCTATTTTGGGTATTAAGCGTAAAGATTTGGGCAAAGAGCGATTCGCACATTTCGTTTCACCATCTCATAAAAAATACTGGCAAACACAATTTGCAGTGCTTAAAAACCTGCAAGAAGGTGCCGAGCAAGAGTTTGAGCTGAATCTTAGCAATGAAGAAGCCAATACACATGTAGATGTGAAGCTCAGCTGTGTGCGTACACACGCCATGGAAAATCAGTCGATGGTACGTATGACGCTTTTTGATATCTCTGACATGAAACAGGCCGAGCTTGAGCTCAGGCAAAAAGAGGCCTATCAACGCTCCTTGCTGGATAACTTTCCGTTCATGGTTTGGTTAAAAGACAAAGATAGCCGCTTTCTAACTGTGAACCGTGCATTTTTGCATGCGTGCGGCGCGACTTCATTTGACCAAGTGATAGGCAAGACCGACTCTGACTTTTGGACGCCGGATTTGGCAGACTCCTATAGATCGCAAGACAAAGCGGTGATGTTGAGTCGCGAGCCTAAAACCCTAGATGCAATTATTGAGGTGGAAGGTAAGCGCTTATGGTTTGAAGCTTATAAATCCCCTGTGATTATTAATGATAAGGTTGTAGGTACGGTTGGGTTTGCCCGCGATATCTCAAACAGACGCCGCATGTCGAACTACGAGCAATTCAGAAGCCGCATGCTTGAGTTGGTGGTTCGAGAAGAAAATCTACAAGTTGTGCTGGATAGCATTGTGTCCGGTCTCGAGCAAATTAATCCGGCCATGTTTTGCTTGATCGCGTTGTTGGATGAAAAGAGCAAACAACTGCAGATTGCTTCTGCAATCAGCCTACCCGACGGGTTTGTAAAAACGCTAGAGGGTATGAAAGTTGGCATGGGCATCGGTTCTCTTGGCACAGCGGTGTTTACCAAACAGCGTGTGATTATCGAGGATGTAAACACGCATCCTTACGCAGCCAAGAAAAGAGATATTGCGCAACAATACGGCATAGGTTCTAGCTGGGCAGAGCCCATTATTGGTTCTAAGGGCAATGTGCTGGGCGCTTTTGGTATTTATCACCATGGGGCACAAACCCCAGACGAGTTTGATATTACCTTGATTGAGCAGTCTGCCCGGCTGATCAGTATTGCGTTGGAACGTAATGAGTCTATTTCCAAAATTGCCCATCTAGCTTATTACGATGACGTGACTGGGTTGCCGAATCGCAGATTTCTGTTTGAGCAAGTAAAACGCTCGATTGCGATGAATTTAGAGTCAGGTGCCAATGGCGCATTGATGTATCTAGATTTAGATCATTTTAAAACCGTCAATGATTCAAGAGGCCATGATATTGGTGACATATTGCTATTGGAGGTGGCTAATCGCCTCAGAGCAAACCTACATGCGGCAGATACCATTGCCCGCGCAGGTGGAGATGAGTTTGTAGTCTTGTTAGAGGGCTTAAGCAGTGAGCCTATTGAGGCAGCAAAACAGGTTGAATTGGTGATAGCACGCGTGCTAAGGGCTTTAAACAAGCCATATACTATTGCTAAACAAAAACACCATATCAGCGCCAGTGTAGGCATAACGTTGTTTGGTCAACAAAAGCTGGATAATGAAGAATTATTACAGCAGGCCGATATTGCGATGTTCCAGGCTAAAAAATCAGGTCGCAACACTTACCGATTCTTTGACCCTATGATGCAGGCCAATATCACTGCGCTGGTGGGGCTGGAGTCAGAGTTAAGAAAAGCACTTGGCGAACATCAATTAAAGCTTTATTACCAAGTGCAAGTAGATCATTTGGGCCAGCCTTTTGGGGCTGAGGCATTGATACGTTGGATTCATCCTGAACGTGGGATGATTTCGCCCGCAGACTTTATTCCATTGGCAGAAGAAGCAGGACTTATTATTCCGATTGGTGCTTGGGTATTGGACTCTGCCTGCGCGCAGATTAAAGCATGGCAGAGCAATGCGAGCACACGCGAGCTGACATTGTCAGTCAATATCAGTGCTAAACAGTTCAGACAGCCCGACTTTGTAGATCAGGTGAAACAGTGTATCGAAAAATACGGTATAGACCCGATGTATTTAAGGTTGGAGCTTACAGAGAGTATGTTGTTGGAAGATGTTGAGCAGACGGTGGAATACATGAATACCTTGGGGCAGGTCGGTGTACAGTTCTCATTGGATGATTTCGGTACAGGTTATTCTTCTCTACAGTATCTAAAACGCTTGCCACTCTATCAACTCAAAATTGACCAATCGTTTGTGCGCGATATCGTCACTGATAGCCACGATAGAACCATTGTGCGTACGATTATTGCAATGGCACAAAGCATGTATATCGGGGTGATTGCAGAAGGTGTGGAAACGCTAGAGCAGCGTGAGTTGTTACTGACCAATGGTTGTCGCCGTTATCAGGGCTTTTATTTTGGAAAGCCGATGCCGATCGAGCAGTTTAATGCTTCGATTAAAACGATTACTCACTAGGCAATTGCGCTGGTGGTGAAGGCGTTGTCACTGGCGCTATTGCTTGCTGATCCGGCGCGTTTAGTGACTGCGCCCCTGATATTTGTGGTTTGATTTCTAAGTTATCGTCAGTCTGGGTACTGGTCTCATACAAAATCATGATCGAAACACGCCTGTTTTTCGCGCGTCCAAATTCGGTATCACTGCTACTTAGCGGTTGTGTGTCGCCATAGCCAATCGCACTTAAACGCTTTTCAATCACCCCAGCTTGATTTAACAAGCGTACTACAGTGGTGGCACGTACAGCAGATAATTCCCAATTCGAGTAAAACATTTGATTGTGAATAGGTGTGTTATCGGTGTGGCCTTCCACTTGAATCAGCCGTTGATTGGTGTTCAAAATGGTGGCAATCTCATTCAGCACGTCCAAAGCGGCACTGGCAATGTCTGCCGAACCAGCAGTAAACAAAACGCTGTCATTGATGTCGATGCGCACGCCCCGGTTATTCTGCATCACTTGTACTTTGCCTTCTTGTATCAACGGGCTTAGTTTGTTGGAAATATCAACACCCATGCGTGCCATATTCTCACGTTCACGTTTTGATTTTTCTTGGTACAGATAACTAAGTGGCAACGGTTTGATGATGGTTTTTTCCGGCTGCGGTTTCACTTCAATCTTTTTAATTTGAATAGATTGCGGGTTGTTACCAGTAAATGCGCTGCCCATTGCATTGGTTAATGCGTTGTATTTACTTAAATTGACAGACGAAATCGCATACATCACCACAAAGAAAGCAAACAGTAGGGTGATGAAGTCAGCATATGAGACCAACCAGCGGTCTGGATTATCGTCATCGTCATCAAAAGGTTGCCGTCTTATCATATAGTCAGCGCACTAGTGCAAATATGATTGCAAGCGTTCATCCACTATCTTGGGATGGTCGCCTCTGGCGATAGATACCCATGCATTCAACAACATTTCGCGGCGCATCATCTCTTGATTAATCAAGCTTTTTAATTTGTTGGCGATGGGTAGAAACACGAGGTTCGCCAATGCTACGCCATAAATAGTCGCTACAAATGCAATAGAAATGCCACTGCCCAAACGGCTCGGGTCGGATAAATTTTCCATCACATGGATTAAGCCTATTACTGCCCCCAAAATACCAATAGTGGGCGAGTAGCCACCGGCAGCACTCCAAATTTTGGCGGCGTTCCGTTGCTTTAATTCGTAAAAATGCATATCAATGGCGCAAATCTCACGGATGCGATCCGGTGGTGTGCCGTCTATCATCAGTTGCAAGCCTTTGCGAATAAAGGGTTCGGATTCACGGGAAAGGAAATTTTCTAGCATGAAAATACCTTCTTTGCGCGCAAATATAGCCCAAGCATTGATGCGGGCGATCAGTTCGTGCCTATCATCATTCGGTATCACAAATACTTGCTTTGCCATAACTAGCCCAGCCATAAAGGTTGGGTAATTGCTTTGCAGTAACACAGCGCCAAATGTGCCGAACAGCACAATCAGCAGGGCAGCAGGCTGCACCAGCGAGGCAATTTGCCCGCCTTCCACTGCTTGGCCAATTAACAGCCCCAGCAGGGCAATGGCAAGACCGGCTAAACTACCCCAGTCCATGCTCTTTCTTTCAAATGTGCACGCAAGCGTGCTACAGCCTGGCTATGCAATTGGCAAACACGGGATTCTGACACGCTCATCACCGCACCAATTTCTTTCAGGTTGAGTTCTTGCTCGTAGTAAAGACCCATCAGAATTTTTTCGCGCTCAGGCAGCGCCTCAATGGATTCAATCAGCGCATCGCGGAAATCACTTTCCAATAGGCCTTTAATCGGATCGCTGCTGGCATCGTCTAAAAAGCGGTCCAAAAAGTGTTCGCCGCCATTTTCTTCATCGTGAAAGTCTTCATAGTAGACTAGTTGATGGCCTTGGCAATCACCTAGGGTTTCATAATAGTCCTTCAATGAAACATCCAATTTCTTGGCAATTTCATTCTCTGAGGGCGGGCGGCCAAGCTGCTGTTCCAATTGATGGATAGCCGTTTCGATATCGCGCATGCTTTTACGTACGCTGCGTGGCACCCAATCGGCACTGCGTAACTCATCAAGCATAGAGCCGCGAATGCGCTGTGCTGCATAGGTTTCAAACAGCGCACCATGCGTATCTTCGTAGCGGTTAATCGCATCCAACAAGCCCATCATGCCGGCTTGAATCAAGTCATCAAGCTCCACGCTGGGTGGAAGCTTTGCCTTGAGCTGGTAAGCAAGTTTTTTGACCATGGTGGCATGCTTCGCCAGCATGTCGCTTTTTTGGTCGTGTTTTCCGGTAACTGTATACATAAATAACCTTTGGCCTAGATTAGGCGTATTGTTCATCGGCAAATTGGGCAGCCATCAATGCTGCATGGGCTGCTTGTTGATAATTCAATTTACGCGCCATGTTGTTAAACGCATTGGAGGCTATGGCAAGTGGAAATGCTTCAATCACAGAACGTCCAAGTTGCGAGGCTTTGCTTAAATGGTCATCCTTAGGAATGGCGCCAAAAAATTCCAACTCCACACGCATATAGCGTTTGGCAACAGACGAGATGTTGTTGAATACCACTTTGGCTTGTTGCTCCGTAGCGTTATCCACAATAATGCCAAAGTGACGACGGCCAATCTGGCTGTAGATATTTTTAATCATTGCGTAGGCATCTTTAATTGATTCCGGCTCACGGGTCAGCTGAATAATAATTTCGCCATCGTTCAGTAAACTAATCGGTAACAAATGGGCTTTATTCAAGGAGGCATCAACCAGCAATATATCGTATTGATTGGCCAGGGTATTAAATAAGCCAGTCAGATACTCGCTCATGCTGTGATTAAGCATTTGATCCAATTGGCTTTTCTGCATCATCTTGGCAATTGAAAATCCATGTTGAGATAAATGAATCGCTCTGTTTAGAGCAATTCTTCTATGGCCTGTATCCAATAGCGTTGGCAAAGTGTTAATGCCATAAAACGATTCTGACGACTCTTTTGAGGCGTGCACTACCAACGTTCTGTTACCTTGGTCACTTATCGAAGCCGCTAAATTGGTCATCAAGCGTGATTTGTCATGGGTGGCGGCTGCCGAAATAATAGAGATAATGCGTGGCGCAGGCGCCGCCATAATTCTGCGTAAACCAGCGGCTTGGTCATGTTGAACATTAAGCATGGCCCACCTCCGTTGCTTTAACGTAATCTGCATAGTTATCTACGTTAGCCACTACAAATGGCAATTCCTCTTCCAAATATTGGAATGGCCAACTGGTCGAGTTAAGGGTCATCGCTCTGGAAATCAGCTCAACCTTGTTGGCTAGTTTGATGTCCTCAGGCACGCGTTGACCGTGTGTGGTGTAATACAATTTGAGTTTTTCGCGAATAATCACATCCAGGGTGTTGCCAATGGTGGCGGCTTCATCCAGTTTAGTGATGATGCAGCCATCCAATGCGCGGCCTTTATAGGCACGAATCACGTCGGTTAAGGTTTCGCCTGTGCATGTGGCGTTTAAGCATAAAAGCTTTTTAATTTTCACGTTCATGTTAGAAAGCATGGCAATTTGCTCGGTTACCATGCGGTCACGCTGACTGACGCCGACGGTATCAATCAAAATAGTGTGTTTGTGTTTGAGCTCGTTGAGTGCAATTTTCAAATCGGCTTCGTCTTTCACCGCATACACCATCACACCCAAAATTTTGCCGTAAATACGTAATTGCTCATGACCACCGATTCTGTAGCCATCTGTGGTGATTAGGCCTAAGTTTTGCGTACCGTGTTTCATCACATAACGAGCAGCCAATTTGGCTGTGGTAGTGGTTTTACCAACGCCGGTTGGGCCAACTAAGGCAAACACGCCACCTTGATCGAGCAATTCACTTTCGTCCTTAATCGTATCTAGGTTACGAGCTAAAGCACCTTTAATCCAAGCTGAAGCTCTATTTAAATCTAAACTATTTGGTAGTTTTTCAGCCAACTGTCTAGATAGAGAGGCGCTAAAATTTGCTGCCAATAATGTGCTTAGAATTTTGGCTTTCACCGGATTGTTTTGTAGGTGGTTATTCCATGTCATGGTAGTGAGCTGTGTTTGTACACTGCTGCGCATCCCACGCATTTCTTGCATCATCATGCGGAACTGATCACTCAACTCTTGGTGTGACATGCCTGCAATTTCATCCTGCATCGGCATTTCAAAACTAGGTTGTGCATAGCTTGGTTGCATGTAGCTAGGTTGAACCTGTGGTGCACGTCTGGCCGCAGGGGCTTGCATGGCTGGCGCCATATTGGCTGCCGGATTTGCTGCAGGTGCGCGAGTTGGCGCCGCAGCTTTTGGCTGTTGTGGCGCAAATTCTGGTTGGCTAGCCGAACGTTTGTTTTGATTCAAAATGGAAAGCAGGGTAGGTGCTTCAGAGAAGTCTACTTCTTCCTCTTCATAAGCCTCTTGTGGCATTTGCATAGTTGGGCTATCCAAGCTGTCATGATTCAGCGGGCTGAATTGATTGGCCATGGCATGCATGTCTGATTCGCTCACCGCCAAGATTTCGTTGCCACCATTGCTGGCGCGATTCGAAATAATCACCGCATCTTCGCCTAAAGCTTTACGTACCATGCTCAACGCTTCGCGTGAGTTTTTTCCGAAAAATCGTTTAATGTTCATGCTTGACCTCCAATAAGACTAGTGACGCGAATGGTTTTTGAATCGGGTAATTCTTCATGTGACAACACACGAAGATGTGGAACAGAACGGCGTAAAAATTTTGCTAATGCTGCACGTAATGGTGCAGGCACTAACAGCACTGGGGTTAAGCCCATTTGCTCATGTTGTTTGGATGCAGTCTCGGCTTGTCTGGCTAAGGCTTCGGCAATGCCTGGCTCAATCGACGTGTTGTTGGCAGCGTTGTTTTGTAGCGCTTGCAACAAAATGCGCTCTAGGTTGCTGTCCAATGTCATGGCAGTGACCTCATTTCCTACTGGGAACAAGTCTTGCACAATTGCGCGGCCAAGTTTTACACGTACTAAAGCAGTGAGTTCGTTGGCATCGACCGTTTGTGTGGCGTATTCAGAGAGGGTTTCAAGGATGGTGCGCATGTCACGGATATGCACACCTTCGGTCAACAAGTTTTGTAATACTTTTTGCACCAAGGCAAAGGATAATAGTTTTGGCACCAAATCTTCGATGAGTTTTGGTGATTCTTTCGCCACATGATCCAACAGTTTTTGTACTTCTTCACGGCCCAATAATTCTGCAGCGTGCATAGAGATCATGTGATTCAAATGCGTAGCAATCACAGTGCCTGCATCCACCACGGTGTAGCCCATGGCTTGTGCGTGGTCGCGCATGCTGGCGTCAATCCAAACTGCCGGTAAACCAAAGGCTGGATCTGTAGTAACAGCACCTTCTAATGGGCCGGTCACTGCACCTGGGTCAATCGCTAAGAATTGGCCAAAGTTAGATTCGCCAGTCGCTACTTCTACACCTTTTAATGTGACGCGGTAGCTATTAGGACGTAACTCCAGGTTGTCCCGAATATGCACGGTAGGTGCCAAGAAGCCCACTTCTTGGGCAAATTTCTTACGGATGCCTTTAATGCGTTTTAACAAGTCACCTCCTTGGGCTTTATCCACCAATGGAATCAAACGGTAGCCAACTTCCAAGCCAACGATATCGACTGGAACAACGTCATCCCAGCTGGCTTCTTCCACTTCTGTCACCACCTCAGCAGGGGCTTCCACCTCTGGCTCTAGCGCAGCTTGTGTTTTTTGTTGGTCTACTACATATGCAATACCAGCCAAGATTGAAGCTAATAGTAAGAATGCAAAATGCGGCATGCCTGGGATCAAACCAATACCGCCGATGATGCCTGCGGTAATGTAAATCACGGTTGGGTTATTGAACAATTGCGTAATCAATTGACCACCAATGTCTTCATGGTTGGCCACGCGCGATACCACCACGCCGGCAGCCACAGAGATGATGAGGGATGGGATTTGCGCGACCAAGCCATCGCCAATCGCTAATAAGGTGTAGTTTTTTACCGCATCGCCAAACTGCAGGTCATGTTGCACCATACCTACAATCAAGCCACCCACAATGTTGATGATGATGACCAAGATGCCAGCAATAGCGTCACCACGTACATATTTACTAGCACCGTCCATGGCGCCGTAGAATTCTGATTCTTGGCTCACTTCGGTACGGCGACGACGTGCTTCGTCCTCGCCAATCAACCCTGCATTCAGGTCTGCATCAATCGCCATTTGTTTACCTGGCATCGCATCCAATGTAAAGCGTGCGCCTACCTCGGCAATACGGCCAGCACCTTTGGTAATCACTGTAAAGTTAATGATAGTGAGGATAATAAACACCACGATACCCACTGCGTAATTACCACCAATCAAGAAGTGACCAAACGCTTCAATCACTTTGCCGGCAGCATCCGGCCCAGTATGGCCTTCTGTGAGCACCACACGGGTTGAGGCCACGTTAAGCGATAAGCGCAACATAGTGGTCATCAGCAAAACTGTAGGGAATGCGATGAAGTCCAGCGCTTTTCTGGTTTGCAGGCCGATCATCAATACCAAAATAGACAGCGCGATATTAAAACTAAAGAACACGTCGAGCATCACTGCTGGCAACGGCAAAATCATCATCGCCAATAGCATGATGATGATGACAGGAGCTGCAGCTGAACGCGCACCCATATTGGCTAACCATGGAGGTAAGTTGTTCATGCAACGCCTCCGTTCATCATTAAGTTAGGTGCAGGCAATAAACTGTGTGGGTCTAACGCATCTGGCACAGGCAATGTTTTTGGTACTTCTGGTTGGAAGCCACCTTGTTGTTTGAAAATACGCAGTTGGAATACATACGCCAATACCTCCGCTACAGCTGCATACAAAGCTTCTGGGATTTCTTGATCCAACTCAGTATGCGCATATAAGGCTCGGGCGAGTTTTGGTGACTCTAATGTCACAATCTTATGTTCTTTGGCAATTTCACGGATTTTCAATGCCACAGCATCTGCACCCTTGGCGACCACAATCGGCGCGCTCATGCCTTGTTCTTGGTATTTCACCGCCACCGCATAGTGGGTTGGGTTGGTGATCACCACATCTGCCGTTGGGATTTTGGACATCATGCGACGGCGTGCCATCTCACGTTGTTGTTGGCGAATCTTGCCTTTGATTTCTGGGTTACCTTCGGTTTCTTTTGATTCTTGCTTGACCTCTTCTTTGGTCATTTTGTGTTTTTCAGCGTATTGATAGAGCTGATAGGGCACATCCAAAGCTGCGATGAAAATAAGTGCAGCCACAATAGTGATAAAGCCAGTCATCATTAAATCGCTCACTTCTGAGATACCCGCTTCAATTGGCATATTAGAAAGTGATAGGATGGGCTCCATATCACTACTCACTACCCAATAAGCCACTGCGGATACGATGAAGGCTTTGCCCATGGATTTAACCAACTCAGCCAATGCATTTTTAGAGAACATATTGCCGATACCTCGGAGTGGGTTGAGGCGACCAAATTGTGGCATATACGCTTTATTACTAAATACCCAACCACCGACTAACACTGGGGAGGCAATCGCCACCGCTAATAAGATCAGTGCGAGGGGTGCGAAGGCAATTAATAAGTCCACAACCGTATGCGAGGACTTCATTAATAAAGAAACAGGGTCGAACGCCATGCTGCGATCAAACTGTAAACCAGAGCGAAGTGAATCTTTTAACGCAGTATTAAGAGGCTGTTGCAACATCATCAAGCTTAAACCAGCTGCAAACAGCACAGCACATGCCGCCAGCTCGCGAGAGCGGGGCACATCGCCTTCTTCCCTCGCTTTTTCTAATCGCTTGGGGGAGGCCTGTTCGGTTTTCTCTAAATCACTTTCTTCAGCCATGATGTTTCTCTAATTGCATTCATTCCTTCACTCGATGGTTGAATTATTAGATAAGTCTTGACAATTACATCTTGAGAATAAAAGGGTTTATCCCCCCCTTTCTTTCAGCCATTAATGGTGAATGGCGCTCTAAATAGGTTGTTTTTTGAGAAAAAAGCAAATTTTTTTATAATTTATATTCTTTTAAAACATACACTTATCAATTTTTTTAAAAATATTTCACTTTTTTCCTAAAGTTTTCTCAAGTCACACCGTTAATTGGGATAAGACATAAAAGAGTGTGTTGTTTGAGAGATTGATTACAACAACATGAGTGAAACAATAGCGGCAATTGATAACGGACGCTTGATTAGAAAACTTTAGATTTTTTTTTTAAAATTTTGATGAGAAACCAGCAATGAGCGCAATCTTCTAACCTGATTTGGATGGAAACTTGAATACATTCTTGTATTTAAGTGATTGATTTTTATTTATTTATTAAGCAGCGTGTAGGCGTTTGTAGGACAAACGCCTACACGCTCGCGTCTGCTTATCCTACGCAATAAACCGACAAACCCCAATTGTTGCACGGCATCAATAAGTTCAAAGTACGCCTAACGCAACACACATTGTTAAACAGCAAACAACGAACGGGGAAAATCATGAATCAAGAAGAAATGATGTTAGAAATTAAAGATGCAAATTTGAACTACTTAATGTTAGCTCAACAACTTATTCGTGCGGATAAAGCCACAGCCATTTTCCGCTTGGGCATCAGCAAAGATATTGCAGATTTGTTAGAAGGTTTAACTAACTTGCAATTGTTAAAACTTTGCAACACCAACATGATGTTAGCACGCTTCCGTTTTGATGACAGCGACATTTTAAGCATGCTGACCAATTACACCAAAGACCGTGCACAAGCACACTTACATACCGCCGTGTTAATGGCAGGCCAAACTGCAGAAGCAATGGCCTAGTCACCAAAGCAATATTGAGATTAAGGGGTTTATCATGCAAAAGAAAAGCGTAGTGAATGAGGCAGAGCAAATTCAATTAGCCATGGAAATGATTCGTTTAGGCGCGCGTTTACAGCTATTAGAATCACAGACCACATTATCGCGTGAGCGCCTGATTAAACTCTACAAAGAAATGAAAGGCTGTTCACCTCCCAAAGGTATGTTGCCATTCTCAACCGACTGGTTTTTGACATGGCAGCCAAACATTCACTCCTCCATTTTTTATAACATCTATAAATTTATGGTGGATTATGCCGATGTGAGCGGTATTCAAGCCATCATCAAAGCCTACGGTTTGTATTTGCAACAAGTCACAGACGAAAATGCAGATCCAAATGCAGAACCAGTATTGTCATTGACCCGCGCTTGGACATTGGTCCGTTTTGTGGAAAGCAAAATGCTCACATTGAAAGGTTGCAACTGCTGTGGCGGTCAATTTATTGTGAATACGTATGATTTAAACAACCAATATGTATGCAATTTATGCCACGTGCCGTCACGTGCCGGTAAAACCAAAAAAGCCAAAGAGTTGAGCTACAAATTGGTGAGTATGACGGCTTAACATCTTGGTTGGCAAACGGGCTAGGGGGCAAGACCATGCAAATTCATACACGCCAAAAACACTCAGCGCTGTTTGAGCGAATGGCTTGGCATTCGCGGGTTCTGCAAAGTCTGAACAAAACACCTGCTTTACTCGCACTCATGGTGCAAGCGGTGTCGTTAGGATTAATTTGGCTATATGCCAACATGGGTAGCGGTGCTGATAACCCGTTGTTTAAATTAGATTTAACGTTTTATATTTTCACCTTAGTGTTGTTGCAATCGATGATTGCCACCACACTGGCTACCTGTGCTGGTATGGCGGTATGGTGGCGCTGGATTCACTTTTTCTTTCCCATCGCCTTATGGATGATGTCGATTGCACAAGTCCCCAACAGTGTTTATCTCGTAGGATTTGTGTTAACGCTGGCTATTTACTGGACCACCTTTAAAACACGCGTACCGTTTTATCCATCACGTCCATCGGTGTGGCATGCTTTATTTGTATTGATGCAACAGCACAGCCCTAGAAAACCCTTGCGCATGATTGACATTGGAAGTGGCTTGGGCGATTTATCCATGTACATTGCACAACGTCGCCCAGACGACATTGTGGAAGGCATTGAAATTGCGCCATTACCATGGTTGGTCAGCAAAGTGCGTGCTGCTATGCAAGGTTCAAGCGCAGCATTTACCATGGGTAATTATGAAGCACTTAATTTTGCTGCGTATGACATAGTGTTTGCTTATTTGTCGCCCGCGGCCATGCCCAACCTATGGCTAAAAGCTACCCAAGAAATGCGCAAAGGCAGCTTATTGGTGAGCTTGGAATTTGAAATTCCAGATGCCGTCCCCAATCAAATCATCCATACCGGACAAACCACACCTAAGCTCTACGTTTGGCGCATGTAATCTAGCACTGGCAGCGCTTGGGCGTTAATTTTAATCAGCGCTTTAATATGTTTGTACCCCATTAAAGTGTGATACCGCACGATTTGACGATTAGCAATAAAAGCCTAGTAAATACCCTTTATTCCCTCAATTGATTTATGACCTTGCTTGCTATTCTGATACCAATTTAAGAAGTTTTTTATTGGTGGTTCGGAGACGAGAACATGTTTGTCATCATTGGATACGTTGTAATTTGTGGCACTATTTTCGGTGGATATGCCATGGCGGGCGGGCACTTGGGCGGCTTATGGCAGCCGTTGGAAGTGTTAATGATTTTTGGCGGTGCGATTGGTGCATTTGTAGTGGGTAACGATAACAAAGCCATTAAGGCCACCATGAAGGCGCTGCCCACCGTGTTTAAAGGCTCAAAATTCACTAAAGCCATGTACATGGAGTTGTTAGCACTCCTATACGAAATCCTGAGCAAAATCCGTAAAGAAGGCATGATGTCGATTGAAAAAGACGTCGAAGATCCTGAGTCCAGCACCATCTTCCAAAAATATCCCAAAATTCTGCATGACCATCATCTGGTTGAGTTTATTACAGACTACTTACGCTTAATGGTGTCCGGCAATATGGACGCTTTTCAGGTTGAAAACCTGATGGACAACGAAATTGAAACCCACCACATGGAAGGGCATGTGCCTGCACATTGCATCTCAAAAATGGGGGATGCCTTGCCTGCGTTTGGCATTGTCGCTGCCGTGATGGGTGTGGTGCACACCATGGAGAGCTTGCATTTGCCGCCAAATGAATTGGGTGTACTTATTGGGCACGCCTTGGTGGGTACTTTCTTGGGTATTTTATTGGCCTACGGTTTTGTGGGGCCCTTATCAGGTTTGCTTGAACAAAAGTTGGAAGAATCTACCAAGATGTTCCAAACCGTTAAGGTCACGCTATTAGCTAGCTTAAATGGTTATGCACCAGCCATTGCCGTCGAATTTGGTCGCAAAGTGCTTTACTCCACAGAGCGTCCTGGCTTTGCTGAGTTAGAAGACCATGTGAAACAGACCAAGGGTAAATAAAAACGATGGACTTAACTCAACTTGCATACCTAACCAAAGGAAGTTGCCATGGCTGAAGATCGCATTGCACCGATTATCGTTAAGAAAATTAAGAAAAGTGGTGGTGGACACCACGGTGGTGCTTGGAAAATTGCCTACGCCGACTTTGTGACGGCGATGATGGCGTTCTTTTTACTGATGTGGTTGTTGGGTTCTACCTCTAAAGCGCAAAAAGAAGGCATTGCCGAATATTTTAAAACACCTCTTAAAGTCGCCATGCTGGGCGGCCCGGCCGTGGGTGTCACAGACTCATTGTTAAAGAACACCGGCGGCAAAGACATCACTAAGAAACAAGGTCAAGTGAAACCTGTGGAAGGCCCTCCAGGCAAAGAGAAAAAAGTCACGATTGAAGATGCCAAAGAGGCATTGAAAAAAGCTGAGCAGGCCAAGCTCGAGGATTTGAAACAAAAAATCGAGCAGACCATCGATCAAAGCGAAACACTTAAAAAATTTAAAAGCCAACTGATGTTGGATATCACCCCGGAAGGCTTACGTATTCAGATTCTGGATGAACAAAATCGCCCGATGTTTGAGTCCTCTAAAGCTGAATTGCAGCCATACGCCAGAGAAATACTGCACGAAATTGGCAAGATGCTGAATGGCGTGCAGAACAAAATCAGCTTGTCTGGGCACACCGATGCTTCGCCTTATCCCAACGGTGAAAAGGGTTACAGCAACTGGGAGTTGTCAGCCGATCGTGCCAACTCATCTCGCAGAGAGCTCATTGCAGGCGGTATGGATGAATCGAAATTGCTCAGGGTGGTAGGCCTAGCCTCTGCACAATTGTACGACAAAGACAATCCTTATAACCCGACCAATCGTCGCATCAGTTTAGTGGTGATGAACAAGCAGGCCGAGGAAGAAGCATTGAAGGATGCAGAGACGGAAAAAGCTGAATTGACAGCACCAGATGCGATAGGGGCTGTGCCAGTTGCACCTGCATCTGTAACGGCTCCGCCAGCAGCGGCAGTTGTGCGTTAGGGCAAAAATAGGCATGTTTTACAGCGGTATTCAACCAATTAAGAACAAGAACGATGAGGCATGATGATTATTATGAACACATTACCTATCCATGAATTACGAACACTTTTAGCTGCCGTGGCCAGTCATGGCGATCAGCATTTGCTCGAGGTTGAGTCAGATTTGCAGCAAACCGCTTTCTTATTGAATGAAGCGATTGAAAAGCTGAGCAGTAGTTTTATGAAGATTCATGAATTGATTGCACAGCAACATAACTTGCTAGTGACCTCCGGCCAATGCAATGAGGCCATGACTTTTGCACTGAAGGACTATGAAGAAAAGATTGGTGACGAAGTGAATTCGGTGGTCACCGGGATGCAATTTCAAGACATGACCAATCAGCTACTGCACCGCACGATTAATCGTGTGAATGGATTAAAAGAATTGCTTAGAGAGTTGGCAGAACATGGCTATGACATGGATGCGAATCGTGAGCATAACGATATTGCCAGATTTTTGGCCAATATTCATGAAACATTCGACAACAGCAGTCATGCCCTTTCTGGCAGTTTAAGAAAAGCAGTAGGCCAACAAGACATGGCCACTGGTGATATTGATTTGTTTTAAAACGGAAAACACTTTTAAAACAGATACAAAGTGCAACAAATTCTTGGGTGGTAATTTTTAACAAAGTAAAAGTGAGTACGAAATGGCAAAAACAATTTTAGCAGTCGATGACTCAGGTTCTCTTCGTCAAATGGTGGCTTTTAGCTTAAAAGCAGCAGGGTATGACGTGGTATCTGCTGTGGACGGGCAAGATGGCTTAACCAAAGCGAAAGAGCGAACAGTAGATTTGGTGTTAACAGACCAAAACATGCCCATCATGGATGGCCTGACTTTGATCAAGAACTTGCGCGAGTTGGGTTCCTATCAAAAGGTGCCCATCTTGATGCTCACCACAGAATCAAGCGATGAGATGAAAGCAAAAGGCAAAGCAGCGGGCGCGAATGGCTGGCTGGTGAAACCTTTTGACCCAAAACGCTTGATTGAAGTGGTTCAAAAAGTGATTGGTCAATAAAAAGCACAATGTACTGGGGTGGTTAACAGTCCACCGCGCCCACTGATTAATTGAGATTAATCGAGCGCATATAACGGAAAACGAGGTATCACAATGACAGTAGACATGAGTCAGTTTTATGAGGTCTTCTTTGATGAAGCAGAAGAACTGCTTGCAGAAGCGGAACGCTTGCTGCTAGGGATTGATATTGATCAACCCGATACGGAAGATTTGAATGCGATTTTTAGAGCGGCGCACTCCATTAAAGGTGGTGCGGCGACGTTTGGGTTTATGGACATGGCGGAAATCACCCATGTATTGGAAAACCTGCTCGATAAAATTCGTAAAAATGAAATGAAGCTGACCAGCGAGCATGTGGATGCCTTCTTGGCGGCCAAAGATGTGCTGAAAATGGAATTGGATGGTCACCGTCATGCGTCTGATGTGGATCAAGACCAGGTGGGTGATGTGAAGATGGTGTTGAAATCACTGTCTGAAGCCAGCGCTGGAGCTGCTCCAGCACCAGCAGCGCCCAAAGCAGAAGCTGCGCCGACACCTGAACCAGTAGCACCGGCAGCTGAGCCTGCACCAGTAGCCACAGCGGCGCCTGCAGTGGCAGCGCCTGCCAATGTGCCAGACGGCCATGTGATATTCCATGTGGCATTGCCAGAAATATCCGAAAAAGACTTAAGCAATATTAAAGACGAATTGGCTTTGTTGGGCGAGGTGAGCTCGACAGAACAAGCCAACAAGCGCCACGTATTGACCTTGGTAACAGACTCAAGCCAAGACGACATCATTTCCATTTGCTCTTTTATTTTAGACCCCAATGATTTGGTGATTACCTTAGGCGAAGCTGCTAAGGCTGAACCTGCCAAATCCGAGATAGCAGCCAACGAACCAGTTGCCATAACCGCAGCGCCTGAAGCAACGGTTGCGTCTGCAGCGGCTTCCTCAGAAGCACCAGCCGCCGATGGCAAAGTAAAAGTGCAAGAAGAAGTCGGTTATGGACTCTTTGCTGAAGAGGGCAAAGAGAGTGAAGAAGAAGGCTATGGCTTTTTTGCGCCATTCAACCCACACCCAGATGCCGTGAAAACGCAGTTAATTGGTGATGATACGGTTGTCACCGCTGAAAATGCTGGCGTGGCAGCAGTGGCAGAACAAACGCCTGTAGCGGCCGTTGCGGCAGCAGCACCTGTTGAGAAACGTACGCAAGCCAGACGCGAGTCAGACAAACCTGCTGCCAATGCAGAAACCACCTCAATCCGTGTTGGTATTGAGAAAGTGGATCAATTGATTAACTTGGTGGGTGAGTTGGTGATTACCCAAGCCATGATTGAGCAGCGTGTGAATGCTCTCGACCCAGTGACCAATGAAGCATTGATTAACAGTGTGGGTCAACTCACACGCAATACGCGCGATTTGCAAGAATCGGTAATGTCGATTCGTATGATGCCGATGGACTTTGTGTTTTCACGGTTTCCACGCATGGTGCGCGATTTGGCAGGCAAGCTCAATAAGAAAGTGGAATTTGTCACCATTGGTGCCACCACCGAACTTGATAAGAGCTTGATTGAACGCATTGTGGATCCATTGACACACTTGGTACGTAACAGCGTGGATCATGGCATTGAAACTCCCGAAAAACGCAAAGCCGCAGGCAAAACTGAAACCGGCACCTTAACCCTCTCTGCAGCGCACAAAGGTGGCAGCATTGTGATTGAAGTGACAGATGATGGCGCTGGCTTGAATCGTGAAAAAATCTTGGCAAAAGCACAAACCAACGGTTTGGCTGTGAGTGAAAACATGTCAGATAGCGAGGTATTCTCGCTCATTTTTGCGCCAGGCTTCTCCACAGCAGAAGTGGTGACCGATGTCTCCGGTCGTGGAGTGGGCATGGATGTGGTGAAACGTAACATTACGGCCATGGGTGGCGTGGTGGAAATTCGCTCCGCGGTTGGTTATGGCACCACGATTTCCATTGCATTACCCCTCACCTTGGCCATTTTGGATGGCATGTCTGTATCGTTAGGCCAAAGCATTTACGTGGTCCCGCTCAACTTAATTGTCGAAACCTTACAACCAAAAGCAGAGGACATCAAAACCGTGACAGGCGAGGGCTACATGGTGCATGTGCGCGGCGAATATTTGCCGATTATTGCCTTGCATCGCCTGTTCAATCACCACACCGAGATTACGGATCCAACCCAAGGCGTGTTGGTGTTGATTGAAGCCGATGGCAAAAAATCTGCCTTGTTTGTAGACCGCTTGGTCGGTCAGCAACAAGTAGTGATTAAGAGCTTGGAAACCAACTTTAAAAAGGTACCGGGTGTGTCTGGTGCCACCATCATGGGCGATGGCTCAGTTGCACTCATTTTAGATGTGCCCGCCATTATCCAAATGGGCCAAACCACCAATTACATTACCGGGGCTGCCACCTTTGCGCATCAATCTGCCCCAGCCATTTCAAACATCGCGAATGCATAAGGAGTATATGCAATGAACATGAATACAGAAGCCGTTTCCACCAACAGCAACGCAAACTTGAAAAGCGCGGCAGGTGAATATTTAACCTTTGTACTGGGCACCGAGCAATACGGCCTAGAGATTTTAAAAGTGCAGGAGATCCGCGGTTACGACGCTGTCACGCAAATTGCTAACACACCAGACTTTATTAAAGGGGTGGTGAATTTGCGCGGCAAGATTGTGCCGATTGTGGATTTACGCATCAAGTTTAACTTAGGCAAGGTTGAGTATGACGAATTTACCGTAGTCATCATTCTGAACTTAAGTGGCCGCATTGTTGGCATTGTGGTGGATGGTGTGTCCGATGTAATGGCCCTAAAAGAGGAGCAATTGCGTGAAGTACCTTCTTTAGTGACCAGCATTGATACCAAATACATCGTTGGCCTTGCAACGGTGGAAGAGCAAATGCTCATTCTCGTGGATATTGAACGATTAATGAGCAGCGATGAAATGCAGTTAATTGATAACGCCGTGCATTAATCAACAAATACATAAATAAGAAAAGGGGTAGATATCGTGAGTTTAATCAATCAGTTGGTACAAAAAACAGCCTTTGTGAATACCTTGATGGATGAGGTGGATGAGTTTCGTTCACTGAAAGTGGAAATCAACAAGGCGCGTTGCATTGTAGAACTTAATGGCGCCGGAAGCATTACGAGCATTAATCATAATTTGGCCAAATCATTAGGCGTGGACGAAACCCATTTTGTGGGTCAGCACCACAGAAGCCTATTATCCAGAGCCGATTCTAGCTCCATGGAGTATCAACAATTTTGGGACAACCTTAACAACGGTGTTACGCAATCTGGCGTCTTTAAGCTGCAAGACAGCAAAGGCGAGGTGCGATGGTTCCAAGGCTACTATGCCCCTGTCATGACCGATAAACGTAAGTTGCGCAAGGTTGTGGCGTATCTCACTGACATTACCGAAGAAAAATCCAACACCATGATTTTACAAGGTGAAGATGATGCTTTGAATAAATCCTTTGGGGTGATGGAGTGCGATTCGCACGGCATCATTTTGTCATGCAATCAACTCTTTCTGGCGCCACTTGGCTATCAAGAATCGGAGGTGGTCGGCAAAGATATCTTAATGCTTTTGCCAAAACGCACTGCGGAGAGTGAAGAATACAAACACATGTGGATGGAGCTCAGAGAGGGTAAAAGTGTGACCCGTGAAATCTGTCGCGTGGGTAAATCAGGCGAAGAATTCTGGTTTCAATCCACTTATGTACCCATTACCGACGAGACCAACAAACCATTCAAAGTGGTGGTGTATTCCTACTGCATTACCGAGCAGAAGATCCGCAATATGGACTATGAGGGTCAACTGTCCGCCATCGGGAAAGCACAGGGGGTGATTGAGTTTGACCTCAAAGGCAACATTCTCAAAGTCAACCCAAACTTTGAAAAAATCACCGGCTACACCAGTGCGGAATTGGTAGGAAAGCATCACGGTTTACTTGTTGAGCCAAAATACAAAGAGAGTGCTGAATATGCAAGTTTTTGGGAAAAACTTGCCCGTGGTGAACCAACAGCAGGCGTTTTTAAACGCATAGTGAAAGGTGGTAAGGAAGTTTGGTTGCAGGCCACTTATAACCCAATTTTGGACATGAATGGCAAGCCATTCAAAGTAGTGAAATATGCCAGCGATGTGACCAAGTACAAAATCGCTGATGCAGAAAATCTTGCGCAATTAGAAGCATTAAACAAGGTGTTGGGCATCATCGAATTTGATTTAACCGGCAAAGTCACCAAAGTGAACCAGATTTTTGCTGACATGACGGGTTATAGCGTCAATGAAATTGTTGGTAACCATCATAGCGTCTTAATCGATTCAGAGGCTCGAAATAGTCATGAATACAAACAATTCTGGGCGGATTTAGCCAGCGGAAAACCACAAACTGGCCAATTTAAACGTATCTCAAAATCTGGGCAGGTGTTTTGGATACAAGCCACTTATAACTCGATCATGGATTTGAACGGAAACCCATTCAAAGTGGTGAAATTTGCAACCGATATCACAAAACAACATGACAATGCTTTGGCTTTAGACAACGCGGTTGCTGAGACAAAAGAAGTGATTGATGCAGCCAAAACGGGTGATTTAACGCCCCGTGTATCGCTGGAGGGTAAATCAGGCGCTGTGGCTAGTTTATGCGATGGCGTCAATGCGCTGATGGACAAAATGACCGAGGTGTTGCTATCTGTACGTGAAGCCGGTGAGACCATCAATACTGCCGCCGGTGAAATCTCAACGGGTAACAATGATTTATCTAGCCGTACGGAGCAACAAGCTTCCTCACTTGAAGAAACGGCTTCTAGCATGGAGCAACTCTCATCCACCGTGAAACAAAATGCCGAGAACGCCAAGCAAGCCAACCAATTGGCCGCCGCTGCCTCTGGCGTGGCGGTGAAAGGTGGAGAGGTAGTAGGGAGTGTCGTGAACACCATGAGCGCAATCAATGAGAGTGCGCGCAAAATTGAAGACATCATTTCTGTGATTGATGGCATTGCCTTCCAAACCAATATCTTGGCGCTCAACGCTGCGGTGGAGGCCGCTCGTGCCGGTGAGCAAGGCCGTGGTTTTGCGGTGGTGGCAGGGGAAGTGCGTAACCTAGCACAGCGTTCTGCCAGTGCAGCCAAAGAGATTAAAGAGTTGATTTCCGACTCCGTTAGCAAAGTGCAAGAAGGTACGCGCCTGGTGGAAAACGCAGGCAGTACCATGACCGAAATCGTGTCATCCGTGCAACGCGTAACCGATATCATGGGCGAAATCACTGCCGCTTCGCAAGAGCAAAGCGCTGGCATTGACCAGGTCAACACTGCTATTACCAGCATGGACGAAGTGACGCAACAAAACGCTGCCTTGGTGGAAGAAGCCGCAGCAGCTGCAGAATCACTGGTTGACCAAGCCATTAGCTTAATGGAAGTCGTGGGTAACTTTAAGTTAAAAGGGGCCAGTGCGCATCATGAGCGTCGCGCACCTAACAGCCCAATGCGTGCATCCAAACCAGTGGCAGCACCTAAACCCGTTGCTACCAAAGTAGCTGCAAAAACTGGAACGGACGATGGCGATTGGGAAGAGTTTTAATCAAGGCAATACAAAATAAACAGAACGAGATTTGTAGGTTTTATTGGGGCATGAAAAGCAGTGGGCTTGTAACAAAATAGTGAACATGGATCACACGATGACTGGGGAAAGATTGTGATCAACATTGAAAATGGAGTGGAATGATGAAAATTAACATGCCAGTAACACAGAAAGAAGTTGAACTATCAGACAGTAGTTCGATTGTTTCTAAAACCGACCTCAAAGGCCGTATTACCTACATTAACCGTGATTTTATTGACATCAGCGGCTTTACAGAGGCTGAACTGATTGGACAGAGCCACAACATTGTGCGGCACCCAGACATGCCGCCGGAGGCCTTCGCGGATTTATGGAACACCGTAAAAGCGGGTAAGCCTTGGAATGGCATGGTGAAAAACCGTTGCAAAAATGGCGATCACTATTGGGTAGAGGCCAACGTAGCGCCCATCCGACAAGGTGGTGCAGTGATTGGCTATATGTCCGTGCGCTCCAAAGCCACACGTCAGCAAATTGAAGAGGCGGATCGCTTGTATCGCCAATGGCGCGAGGGGAAAATTAGACAACCAAGCTTGGTGGCCAAAGCGGTTAAACAAGTGTTTGATTTGCCAGTACGCTATAAAGTCATCGCCGCGACAACACTCCCTGTACTAGCCATCTTTGTTGCGCAGTATTTTGAATGGGCAACGTCTGTTCCAGTGCTTGCAGGATTGGGGCTGGCTTTGGCGGGCTTCAGTGGTTTGGTGGTAGGCGGCAAAATTCAAAAAGCCACCTTAAATGCTACCAGTGCCCTGAACAAATTTGCAGAGGGCAATTTAATGTTTGCCATCGATACCAAAGCCAACGATGACTTTGGCAAAGTAATGCAAGCGCTTAAATCCATGCAAATCAAAATTGGGTTTGATGTAAACGATGCCAGAAAAGTGGCTGAGCAGGCATTGCGCTTACAAACCGCATTGGATAACAGCTCTACCGCCTTTACCTTTGGTGATCACAATAACCAATTGATGTACATGAACAAAGCGGCCGCAGCCATTTGGTCACGCATGGAGTCTCAAATTGCTCAGCAACATCCTGGCTATAAAGTTGACGGCATGATGGGTGGCAATATCAGCCAATACATTGAAAACGAGAATGAGCGCAAAATTTTTGGTGAGAAATTAACAGCACCCAAAGCCATGGAAATCTCCATGTATGGTCGTCGTTTGGGTTTAACCATTGTTCCAGTTTATAACGCCAATAATGAATACTTAGGCCGCATGACGCAATGGCATGACCGAACCGATGAAGTGATTGCCGAGCAAGAAGTGATTCGCCTAGTGGGCGACGCGGTGGCTGGTAAATTGTCTGAACGCGTGGATCTGAGCATCTTGCCAAAAGGCTTCATCATGGACATTGGCCAAGGCATGAACAAGATTTTGGATGCAGTGATTGGGCCGTTGAATGTAGCTGCCGATTATGTGGACAAATTTGCCAACGGCATTATCCCACCCCCCATTACTGACAACTACAACGGTGACTTTAATACCCTTAAAGATAACCTTAACTCCTGCGTACACGCCTTAGGTTTGCTAGTCAGTGACGCCAATATGTTGGCGCAGGCCGCTGCTGAGGGCAAATTGGATACCCGTGCGGATGCCACTAAACATTGGGGTGATTATCGCAAAGTAGTTGAGGAAGTGAATGCCACCTTAGATTCAGTGATTGGGCCATTAAGTATTGCAGCCCAATACATGGATGATATTTCTAAAGGCAATATTCCAGCCAAAATTACCGACCAATACCACGGTGATTTCAATCAAATTAAAGACAATCTAAACACCTGTATTGATGCGGTCAATCGCTTAGTGAGTGATGCCAATATGTTGGCAGATGCTGCTCGTGATGGTCGCATTTCTACCCGTGCGGATGTATCTAAGCATCAGGGCAATTTCCGTCAAGTGGTAGAAGGCGTGAATCAAACGCTGGACATGATTGTGGAACCAATCGCAGCTGTAAAACTTGCAGTAGAAACTATTACTACAGCGGCTGGTGAAATCTCAACCGGAAACAGTGATTTGTCTGCACGCACCGAGCAACAAGCCTCCAGTTTGGAAGAAACAGCTGCAAGTATGGAAGAGTTGGCAGGTACAGTGAAACAAAACGCCGAAAACGCAAAACAAGCCAATCAATTGGCTCTGACAGCATCTGGCGTGGCCATCAAAGGTGGTCAAGTGGTGGCAGAAGTGGTGAATACCATGACCGGCATCAACGACAGTGCGCGCAAAATTGAAGACATTATCTCTGTCATCGATGGCATTGCCTTCCAAACCAATATCTTGGCGCTCAACGCAGCGGTTGAAGCGGCGAGAGCCGGTGAGCAAGGCCGTGGTTTTGCCGTGGTGGCGGGTGAGGTGCGTAACTTGGCACAACGATCTGCTAGCGCCGCCAAAGAAATTAAAGAACTCATTACCGATTCCGTGAATAAGACAGCCGAAGGCACCAAGTTGGTGGAAAACGCAGGCAATACGATGGATGAAGTAGTGACCTCTGTGCAACGTGTGGCCGACATCATTAGTGAAATTGCCGCAGCTTCTGCTGAGCAAACTACAGGCATTGATCAAGTGAACCAAGCAGTGACTAGCATGGATGAAGTCACTCAGCAAAATGCGGCCTTGGTGGAAGAGGCTGCAGCGGCAGCAGAATCGCTACTTGAACAAGCCAACCAGCTATCAGATGTGGTCAGTGTATTTAAGGTAGAAGGTGCTTCGAATGAACGCCGTGTATCACACAGCCCAATGCGTTCATCTAAGCCATTTGCATCAGCCAAGTCAGCACCTAGGCCAACACCCAAACCGGTAGCGGCAAAAGTGTCAGCAAAGACTGGCACTGATGATGGGGATTGGGAAGAGTTTTAGTGGTAAAGCTAAATTGAGAAATAGCCGGATTTAGGGGGCTTTATCGCAGAAATACATGGTGATAGAGCAATAGATAATGGCGTACATGTTGATAAATAAAATATTAATTTCAACCAAGCAATAACAACAGAAGAGAGATTTTTTTATGACTAAATTGCACAACTTAAAGTTAAAAACGCAGCTGATGTTACTGGTAGGTGCCATGGTGGTTGGTTTTGCAACCGCTGGTTTCTTAGCTGACCGCGCATTTAACCATGTGTTAGTCAAAGGCAATGTCTATCAAGAGATTCAATCCCATAAAGATTTGGCTGCAGATATTCTGCCACCACCTGCCTATTTGCTCGAGTCATGGCAAGTTGCACTTGAGATGGCGGCCATCAAGAACGCTCCGATTCAGCCTTTAGTCGAAAAAAGCAATCAACTTTCTGAAGCATTTATTCAACGTACAAAATACTGGATTGAAACGCAACCACAATTCAACAAGATTTTGACCGAGTCACTCTTGCCGACTGGTGAGACCTTCATCCGCGTGCGTGACAACCAATTGATTCCAGCCGTTCGCTCAGGCGATGCCAAACGTATTGATGCAGCCCTCAACAACTTAAAAGCTGCTTACCAACAACATCGTGAGGTGATTGATGAATTAGTAATACTGAATGAAAGGGCCTACAAAGTCATTGAAGCTGATGTCCCAGCGCAGGTGAATAGTTCACGCACGCAATCGCTCATGCTTGCATTGCTGGCCTTAGGATTGACCATGTTTGGCTTGTTCGCGGTGGTTGGGCGCGTCATCAAACAACTGGGTGGTGAAGCATCCGAAGCACTCGTTGCTGCACAACATATTGCAGAAGGCGATTTCGCCTCCAACACAAAGTCGAATCAATCTGACAAAACCAACGTAATTGGTGCACTCACGCTTGCATCAGAAACATTGATTCAGATTGACCGTGAGATGGCGCGCATGGAAGCAGAGCATACGCAAGGCAATGTGGATGCAAATATCGATGTCAGCAAATTCAGAGGGGCCTACCGTGAAATGGCCATTGGGATTAACCGCATGGTGGAAAATCACATTGCAGTCATGACCAAAACTACCACATGCTTGAATGGTTTGGCTAAAGGAGACTTTGAAACGCCACTGGAGCAGTTCCCAGGTAAATTGGCCAAAGTGAACGAGGGTGTTGAAGGTTTACGCTACAACATCAGCACACTCATTACCGACATGCGCCACATGGCAGATGAGCATACTAAAGGCAATATTCATATCATGATGGATGCTGACAAGTTTGATGGAGACTATCGTCTATTGGCCATCGGCGTGAATGAGATGGTGAAAGATTACATTGAAGAAGTCGATGTGGTGATGGAAACCATTTCTAAATTTGGTAACGGTGACTTTTCTGCAACGATTAAAGAGTTCCCCGGTGAAAAAGCCATCATCAACAAGAACATCAAGAAGATTGGTGGCAACCTCAAAGGCTTAATTGATTCTGTCAACTGGGTCAGCGGTGAACACGAAAAAGGCGGTATTGACATGACCTTGCGTGACGATATGTTCAAAGGTGATTTCAGTACGCTTGCTAAATCTGTCAACAAAATGATGGCTGGTTTACTCGAGATGAACCAAAAATCCATGGAAGTGGTGAGGGCGTTTGGCGAAGGTGATTTTAATGCACCGTTAGAGCAGTTCCCAGGCAAAAAAGCTTTTATCAATGAAACCATTGAGCAAGTTCGCAGCAATTTGAAAGCCTTAAATGAAGACGCCCAATTGTTGGCAGATGCGGCACGTGAGGGTCGAGTCTCAGTGCGTGCCGATGCATCTCGTCATCATGGTGATTATCGCAAGATTGTGGAGGGCATGAATGAAACCCTAGACATGATTGTGGCACCAATCACGACCGTCAAAGTAGCGGCAGAAACGATTAATACCGCTGCCAAAGAGATTGCACAAGGCAACACCGATTTAAGTCGTCGCACCGAAGAACAAGCTGCTAGTTTGGAAAAAACTGCCTCTAGTATGGATGAGCTTTCTAGCACAGTGAAACAAAATGCGGATAACGCTAAACAGGCTAACCAGCTTGCGATTTCCGCGTCTGACGTTGCAGTTAAAGGCGGTCACGCGGTGAGCGATGTAGTAAACACCATGAGTGCAATCAATGACAGCGCTCGCAAAATTGAGGACATCATCAGCGTCATTGATGGTATTGCCTTCCAAACCAATATCCTGGCGCTTAACGCAGCCGTGGAAGCTGCACGTGCAGGTGAACAAGGCCGTGGATTTGCGGTAGTGGCGGGTGAAGTGCGTAGCCTTGCACAACGTTCAGCCAGTGCAGCCAAAGAGATTAAAGAATTGATTACCGATTCCGTCAATAAAACAACAGAAGGCACGAAGCAAGTGGAAAACGCGGGTGCCACCATGCAAGAGATTGTGACTTCCGTGAAGCATGTGGCGGACATCATTGCGGAGATTGCCGCTGCATCGCAAGAGCAAAGCACGGGTATCACGCAAGTGAATGAGGCCATTATTCGGATGGATGATACAACCCAGCAAAACACAGCATTGGTTGAGCAAGCAGCTGCCGCGGCCGAATCGCTGATGGAACAAGCCGATGAGCTGATGAACACGGTCAGTGTGTTCAGTATTGACGGTGTGCAACATGCACAACGCCATGGAGCAACCAAGTTGGTAAGCACAAAGCAAAGCAAACCTAGTCCGGTGCAGAGTAAACCTGCGGTAGCGAAGAGCTACGCAAAGACCGGTACAGATGATGCTGATTGGGAAGAGTTTTAAGTAAAGCATATCAAAAGTATTTAAAGGAAATAGAAATGAAACTAACTGTTGCGAAAAAAATGATGTTGCTAGTACTCATTAGCGTCTTGGGTTTAGTTGGGCTAGCGGCAATTGGTCAACATCAATTACAGACCGTATTTGATAAGACGAATTACACCAATCAAAACAGCCTGCCTAGTATTTTGAAAATGGCCGAAATTCGCTACAAGTTCAATGTGCTACGTGTTCGTGTGTCCAATCACACCATGATTACACAGCCAGAAAAAATGCAAGAAATTGAGACTGCAATCAGAACGCTAGAAACAGAACTCAAAGAAAAGCTTTCAGCCTATGAAGCCTTAATTACGGATGAAAAGGATAAGGCGTTATTGGCAGAAGATAAAGCAAGCTTGGAGGTGTACTTTGAGCGTATGCAACCTATCTTGAATGCATCTAAAATGAACAAAAAAGAGGCAGCACGCGAATTGTATATTGCGATTCGTACCCCTGCCGAAAAAGCAAATGAACATATTTCAAATCACATTGCTTATAACGTAGCTTTGGCCAAAGCAAGCGCTGCAGAAGCAACCGCTGTGAAAAGCGCATCGGCAACATTTACTTTGATTGCTGCAGTATTAGTAGTTCTAGCAACCTTAGGTCTTGGTTACTACATTACCCGTGGCTTATTAAAACAATTGGGTGGTGAGCCATCAGAAGTGGCCGGTATTGCGAATAGCATTGCCAGCGGTGATTTAAATAGCCCAATCACATTAAAAGCAGGCGATACATCTAGCTTGATGGCATCCATGCATCAAATGCAGCAAACGCTCAAGAGCGTGATTGAAGAGCAAAGTCAGATGTCTGCTGAAAACAAAGCCGGCAATATTGATGCTGTGATTAATGTATCAGCCTTCCAAGGCAGCTACAAAGCCATGGCAGAAAACGTCAATTACATGGCGGCTAACCAAGCGGAAGTCATGCGCAAAGTCACCACTTGCATCTCTGAATTCTCCAAAGGCAATTTTGACGCGCCGTTGGAAAAATTCCCAGGCAAGCGTGCCTTTATCAATGAGAGCGTTGAGTTGTTACGCAACAACATCAAAACGTTTATTGCCGATATGCAAGAGATGTCTAAACAGCATGATGCAGGTGATGTGGATGTGTACATCGAGGCGGAAAAATATGCAGGTGCCTATGCGGAAATGGTGAACAACGTGAACAGCATGGTGCATGCCCACGTGCAAGAAAAAGAAGAGATGATCCAAGTGATGAAATTGTTGGGTGATGGCAATTTTGCTGTGGAAATTCAACAATACCCAGGCAAAAAAGCAGAAATCAACAAAAACTTGGATCGTCTGCAAGGCAAACTGAAAGGCATTTTGGAGTCTGTGAAATGGGTGACCGAAGAGCATACCAAAGGCAATATCGATATGTCCTTGCATGCCCATATGTTCAAAGGTGGTTTCTCTGAAATTGCCGCTGCGGTGAACACCATTGTGGGCGGCCAAATGGACATGACTGAGAAAGCCTTAGCCTGCGTGAAACAGTTTGGTGAAGGCAACTTCGATGCGCCATTAGAGCAATTCCCAGGCAAAAAAGCCTATGTCAATGAAGCGATTGAACAGGTACGCGTCAACCTAAAAGCCTTGAACGCAGATGCGCAAATGTTAGCAGATGCCGCTAAAGAAGGCCGTATCAGTGTGCGTGCAGATGTGACACGTCACCAAGGCGATTTCCGCAAGATTGTAGAAGGCGTGAATGAAACGCTGGAAATGATTGTGGGCCCGATTGTAACTGTGAAATCTGCAGCCGATGCGATTAACACCGCAGCGAAAGAGATTGCCCAAGGTAACTCCGATTTGAGCCGCCGTACCGAAGACCAAGCCAGCAGCTTGGAAAAAACAGCTTCTAGCATGGATCAACTAGCTGGCACTGTAAAACTGAATGCTGAAAATGCTAAACAAGCCAATCAACTGGCCTTGGCATCTTCAACTGTGGCGGTTAAAGGTGGCGAGGCAGTGGGGCAAGTGGTGGATACCATGAGCGCGATTAACGAAAGCGCACGCAAAATTGAAGACATTATTTCTGTCATCGACGGTATTGCTTTCCAAACCAATATCTTAGCGCTAAACGCTGCGGTAGAAGCTGCGCGTGCTGGTGAGCAAGGCCGTGGGTTTGCAGTGGTGGCGGCCGAAGTGCGTAATTTGGCACAACGCTCATCCACAGCGGCCAAAGAGATTAAAGAATTGATTACCGATTCCGTGAATAAAACGGCAGAGGGCACTAAACAGGTAGAAATGGCGGGCGAAACCATGCAAGAAATCGTGACATCGGTAAAACGCGTCTCAGACATTATTGCAGAGATTGCAGCGGCCTCCGGCGAACAAAGCGTGGGCATTGCGCAAGTGAACGAAGCAATTATGAAGATGGATGATGTAACGCAGCAAAACACTGCCTTGGTAGAAGAGGCGGCAGCTGCGGCTGAGTCCTTAATGGAACAAGCAGATGAACTGACACAAACAGTGAGCGTGTTCAGCTTGGAAACGCAGCAACATGGCTACCAAACAGAGTATTTGAAAGTTAGCAACGGTTAAGCAGTCTTTTTCGACAAATTGTTTAGCCCAGAAGTAGTAGTTAATAGTAGGTGTAGTAGAAGTAAAACAAGTGCGACAGGGGTAAGGGTTGCGAATTTTTGAAGTGTGATAGTTGATATTAGGAGAAATAACATGGCTGTAATTGATCGAGTATTAATTGGCGAAGGTTTAGTCATCGAAGAACGTCCAGATGGTTCAGGCCTTGATTTGAAAAATGTGGCGCACATTGACTTAGTCATGGGCCCACGCGGTAGCGCTGCAGAAGACGCATTTTGTCGTACGCTCACCGACCAAAAACAAGGAGTAAATGGTTTATTGGCGATTGCAGCGCCAAACATGATGGTCAAACCAAACACAGTAATGTTCAACAAAGTGACGATTAAAGATGGTCGTCAAGCAGTACAAATGTTTGGCCCAGCACAACGCGGTGTTGCGATGGCAGTGATGGAGTGTGTAGAAGACGGCACAATTCCAGTGGAAGAAGCTGACGACGTGTATATCTGCGTGGGTGTGTTTATTGACCACAAAGCAGACATGGATGACCGTATCCAAGATTGGAACTACCGCGCAACCAAAATGGCGATTAAAGCTGCCGTTGCACGTGAGCCAAAAGCTGCTGAAGTGTTGAAACACTATAAAGAAGCATTGCATCCATTTGCTGCTACTAAACAACGTCGTGTTGAAGATCACGCGTATGCATTAGCGATTGAGCAAATGAAATCACGTAATCCATTGACACCAAAACCAACAGTGGTTGACGCTGCTGACAAAGCTTTAGAGCAAATGAAACAACGTAAAGGCTTAGTCGCACACGACTAATGGTGGTGACACCAATCTAGTGAGCAATCTTAGGCATTACGCCTTTGATTGCGAACTACGGCAGTTGAGCATTTAACATCTGAGGTGATGTTAAACAGATAGTTTTGATATGAAAGTATGCAATGCTAAAAGAAAAATATCAGGATGAACGGGAGTTTGAGTTTACAGCGCAAGATTTTGCGCGTGTACGTAAATTGATTTATCAACACGCTGGTATTTCACTCTCAGATGCAAAAACCGATATGGTATACAGCCGCATTGGCCGTAGATTACGCGCGGTGGGGCATGATTCTTTTAAGCATTACTTAGACGATTTAGAGCAAAACCAAAATCCAGATGAATGGGAAGCCTTTACCAATGCGCTGACGACTAATCTGACTTCTTTTTTTAGAGAAGAGCATCATTTTCCAATTTTGGCTGATCACTTGGTCAAACTGCAAAAGCCCATTCGTATATGGTGTTCAGCAGCGTCGACAGGTGAGGAGCCCTATACCATTGCCATGACGGCATGCGAAGCATTTGGCACACTTAAGCCACCGGTTGAAATTTATGCAACAGACATTGATACCAATGTGTTGGCCACCGCATCTAGAGGGGTATATCCCTATGAGCGTGTGAGCAAACTCTCCGAAAAACGTCGTAGAGAGTTTTTTCAAAAAGGTACCGGTCAAAACGAGGGCAGTGTGCGTGTACGCAACGAGTTAAGAAGCTTAATTACATTTGAGCAACTCAATTTATTAGATGAACAATGGCCGATGAAAGATCAGTTCGATGCCATTTTTTGCAGGAATGTCATGATTTATTTTGACAAACCTACGCAAACCAAAATTTTAAGCCGTTTTGTACCGCTGATGAAGCCAAACACCTTGTTGTTTGCCGGACACTCCGAGAACTTCTTGTATGTGTCTAACGCTTTGCAGCTGTTAGGTAAAACGGTATATCAACTTAAAAATACCAGCAGCACCAGCCGCATTGTTGCACTTAAACAAGGAGCAACAGTATGACTGTGATGCATGAAGAGGTCGCCACTACACTCTATTTTGACCGTACCTTTGATTTAGATGCGGCCAAGATTTCACCAGGCGAATATTACTTTACCGACAAAAATATGTTGATTGTCACTGTGCTTGGCTCCTGTGTGTCGGCCTGTATTCGCGATACCGTGAGTGGAATTGGCGGCATGAACCATTTTATGTTGCCCGACAGTGCAAAGGCAGACAGAGATAGCCCAGTATCAGAATCCATGCGCTACGGAACGTACGCGATGGAGGTGCTGATTAACCAGCTTTTGCGCAATGGTGCGCGAAGAGAAAATTTAGAGGCCAAAATTTTTGGCGGCGGCAATGTACTGCGTAGCTTTACCACCAATAACGTGGGCGATCGTAACGCAGCTTTTGTAAAACAATATTTAAAAGACGAGGGTATACGCGTGACAGGAGAAGACCTGTTAGACATTTACCCACGAAAAGTTTATTTCTTCCCTAAAACCGGCAAGGTGTTGGTGAAGAAGCTGAAACAGTTGAATAACTACACCTTGGTGAAACGCGAAGAGGCTTACTCTAGCAAACTTAAAACCAATGATGTGGGTGGTGAAGTGGATTTGTTCTAACCAATTTCATGCGTGTGTTAGCGAATACCTTGTTGCTTGTCTTAGCCGTACTCAATGTACTCTATACAGCCAAGTGCTTAGTCTTTGCTAACCAGGACAAGAAATTATTTGAAAGTAATCGTGTATGAAAACCAAAGTCTTAGTGATCGATGATTCTGCGCTTATCCGTAGCTTGTTGACAGAGATGATTAACCAGCAGAAGGATTTGGAAGTGGTGGGCGCTGCCCCAGACCCGCTGATTGCGCGTGAAATGATTAAACAACTCAATCCGGATGTGCTGACTTTGGATGTTGAGATGCCCAAGATGGATGGCTTGGATTTTCTAGAGAAATTAATGCGTTTGCGCCCGATGCCAGTGCTCATGGTATCCACACTGACTGAACGTGGCTCGGAGATTACTCTACGCGCGCTGGAGTTAGGTGCCACAGACTTTGTGACCAAACCTAAAACAGCGATTACTGAGGGCATGCGTGAGTATTCCAGCATTATTGCGGACAAAATCCGCACGGCTGCCAAAGCAAAAATTGCCTGCTTGCAGCGCTCAGCAAAACCGGCTGCCCAAAGTGAAACCTTAGGTATGCTCAAAAACCCACTCATTAGTAGTGAGAAGCTGATTATTATTGGCGCCTCCACCGGTGGTACCGAGGCGATTAAATCGTTTTTATTACAAATGCCATCGGATTGTCCTGGCATTTTAATTACGCAACATATGCCAGCTGGCTTTACCAAGTCATTTGCCAATCGCTTGGATTCGCTGTGCAAAATTTCTGTAAAAGAGGCTGTGGACGGTGAGCGCGTTCTACCAGGACATGCCTATATTGCACCGGGCGACAAACACCTGTTGTTAGCCAGAAGTGGCGCTAACTACATCACCAAACTCAGCGATGCCGAGCCGGTTAACAGACATAAGCCTTCTGTGGATGTGCTGTTTGATTCTGCAGCCACCAACGCTGGTAAAAACGCGATTGGTGTGATTCTAACCGGCATGGGTAAGGATGGTGCAGCAGGAATGGCCAGAATGAAAGAAGCTGGTGCATTTAACTATGCACAAAATGAGGAAAGCTGTGTGGTGTACGGCATGCCAAGAGAGGCCGTTGCACATGGCGGGGTGGATGAGGTGGCACATCTGACGGAGTTGCCAAAATTGGTGCTGACTTACCTCACGGAAAATAGCACCAGAGCGCTGCGTGTTTAGTGCGCTAAATGCATAAATTAATAGAGATTTTTAGATGTAATTAAAGGTTTAGTTTGGCGATATTTTGCCGATAATAAACTTAAGCAGATATTAAGCTAGACATACATTAAACGAATAAACGGTAACGGAGTAAGACATGGCAAACCCAAATATGAAATTTTTAGTGGTCGATGATTTCTCTACCATGCGTAGAATCGTCCGCAACTTACTGAAAGAGCTTGGCTACAGCAATGTAGAAGAAGCCGAAGATGGCGCTGTTGGTCTTAATATGTTAAAAGGCGGAGGTTTTGATTTTGTCGTATCGGATTGGAACATGCCGAATATGGATGGGCTGACCATGTTGCAAAACATCCGCTCTGATCCTAATCTTAAACATCTGCCTGTACTCATGGTAACGGCAGAGGCTAAAAAAGAGAACATCATTGCGGCTGCCGGCGCAGGTGCGAATGGCTATGTGGTTAAACCCTTTACTGCTGCAACGCTTGACGAAAAATTATCAAAAATATTTGAGAAATTAGAGAAAGCCGGGGCATAAGCATGAAGGCACAAACAACTAATAAGAAAATACCACAGCCTGAAATTATGCCGCATATTCCATCGCATGATGAAATGCTAACCCGTATTGGCCATGTGACACGTGCGCTACACGATAACTTAAGTGGCTTGGGCTTTGATAAGATGCTAGAACAAGTAGCTTCTGAGATTCCAGACGCGCGTGATAGATTAAATTACGTGGCACGCATGACTGAACAAGCTGCAGAGCGCGTATTGAATGCGACAGATGAAGCCACCCCATTGCAAACAGATATGGCTGCTGCTGCTGCTGCGTTGGAAAAACGCTGGACTGAAGTCATGGAACGGCCTTCACTGAAGTCCGAATACAATGCGCAGGTGCAAGAAACCTTGGATTTTTTAAAGCTGACTGATAAAAACACAGCTGCCACCAAAGCATTGCTGATGGACATTATGATGGCGCAGGATTTCCAAGACTTGACAGGTCAAGTGATTAAGAAAATCACCTCGTTAGCACAAGATTTGGAAAAACAATTGGTGCAAGTATTGGTGGATTTCTCACCCCAAGCTGTTAAAAAAGAGGAAGAAACGCTCATGAATGGCCCGCAAATTGATCCGCACAACACGGTGGATGTAGTGGCGAGCCAAGAGCAAGTGGATGATTTATTAGATAGCCTAGGCTTTTAAATTTTTTATATATTTAAGTTTAAAGGCCGAAGCAGCGCTTGCTGACTGTCTTAATAGCCAACTCTCACCACTGGTGGGAGCGTGGCTAACTCCTCATCTGAATACAAGCGGCCTTGCGTAATAAAGGCAAATCCACTGCCGCAATCTAGAGAGAATGAACCACTAGAGCCAGGTTGCGCATCGAGTATCGTGTGCATATTTTCGGCAAAGGTAAAGTGGCTATCTCCAACATAAAAGGTTGCTCTTTTTTCAGTGCCCAACACACCTAGCACTACATCGCTTGGGCTAGGGTGAAACTCGTTTTTGGGCATGCACAATGGACCACTGCCTTCGCAACACCCACCCGATTGTAAGAAGATAATATCGCCATGCTCAGCCACTAGCTTATCTATTAGAGCGATTGCTGGCGGGGTTGCAGATACACGTTCAGCCATGATTTAAATTCTCCAAACCAATTACGTCTTTATTCTTAAACAAAAAGGGGCGAGTAAACCCGCCCCTTAATTTTATATGACCATAGCTACCTAAAAACTAGAAGAAGCCTAATTTGTTAGGGTTATAACTCACCAACAAGTTTTTGGTTTGTTGGTAATGGTCTAACATCATTTTGTGGTTTTCACGACCGATACCAGACTCTTTATAACCACCGAATGCAGCGTGGGCTGGGTAGGCGTGGTAGCAGTTAGTCCACACGCGACCCGCTTTAATGCCACGACCCATGCGGTATGCGGTATTGCCGTTGCGGCTCCAAACGCCTGCACCTAAACCAAAGATGGTGTCGTTAGCAATGGCTAATGCATCAGCTTCGTCTTTGAAGGTGGTCACTGCGAGTACTGGGCCAAAAATCTCTTCTTGGAACACGCGCATTTTGTTATGACCTTTCAGCAAGGTTGGCTCTACATAATAGCCTTCTGAAAAGTCGCCACTCAATACTTTGCGGTTACCACCACACAACACTTGCGCACCTTCTTGTTTACCGATATCAATGTAATTCATGATTTTGTTCAGTTGGTCTTGAGACGCTTGCGCACCAATCATGGTGTTCGGGTCTAGCGGGTTGCCTTGTTTAATGGCAGCAATACGTGGCATCACGCGCTCCATAAACTTATCGTAGATAGATTCCTGAATGACAGCACGTGACGGGCAGGTACATACCTCACCTTGGTTAAACGCAAACAAGACCAAACCTTCAATCGCTTTATCCAAGAAGGCATCGTCTTCTTGCATCACGTCTGCAAAGAAAATGTTAGGTGATTTACCGCCTAATTCCAAAGTGGCTGGAATCAAATTATTAGCCGCTGCAGTAGCAATCGCGCGGCCTGTGGCAGTTGAGCCAGTAAAGCCAATTTTGGCGATGCGTTTGCTGTTGGCTAACGGAGCGCCCACTTCACGACCATAACCATTCACGATATTAATCACACCTGGTGGCACCAGATCTGCAATGGTTTCTAATAAAATCAAGATAGAAATCGGTGTGAATTCCGCTGGTTTCATCACCACACAGTTACCGGCTGCTAAAGCAGGTGCCAACTTCCATGCGGCCATCAAAATTGGGAAGTTCCAAGGAATGATTTGACCCACTACGCCAAGTGGCTCATGGTAGTGATAGGCTACGGTGTCGTGGTCAATCTCGCTAATCCCGCCTTCTTGTGCACGAATCGCGCCGGCAAAATAGCGGAAATGGTCAGCACTGAGTGGGATGTCCGCATTCATGGTCTCGCGGATTGGCTTGCCGTTATCTACAGTTTCTGCGGTTGCAATCAGCGCTAAGTTGGCCTCAATACGGTCTGCAATTTTCAGCAGTATATTGGCACGTTCGGTAGTTGAGGTTTTGCCCCACTTGTCAGCGGCTGCATGGGCAGCGTCTAACGCCAATTCCACATCTTCTGCTGTTGACCGCGCAGCTTTGGTATAGGCTTTGCCGGTAATCGGTGTAATTACATCAAAATATTCGCCTTTAGTAGGTGCAACCCATTTGCCCCCGATGAAATTGTCGTATTTGGCTTTGTAAGGGATTGTTACGCCCAGGCCTTTTAATATATCCAAACTCATGCTCACTCCTATAGTTTTTCTGTAGATAATCTAGTATAACTAACACGCACCCCATATGATTGAAAGTAAATTTCAATCCGCTGCTTAATTCGTCTAAAACCCTCATTGATTGGTGAGTTTCAGTATGAATTATCATCAAACATTAAACCTTAAAAACATCTAAATCAAGTACTTTGTGCATTAAACAATTAATTATTTATCATATATAAAATAGCTATTCAATACACTTGTATAGCATCCAAGTGCGCCCTAGGTTATAGTGATATTTTGACTGTAACCACTAAATCAGGTAGCCAATTAGGGCAAATATGATTGCGCACTTACAACAGCTTTTCACCACATCGCGACTAGCATTTAAACAAGCTGTGCAGCAAAACGTCATCACACAAAGTGATGAGACTCTCGGCAAAACCATTCTCTCTATGTTGGTGTTGGCAGAGAGTGCAGTCAGTATTTTCTGGATATTTACCATTTCGGGTTTGGGTGAGGGCTACGCACTGATGGCCATTACACCTTATGTCTACCTAATATTTTCTTACGTAAGTTTGTTTGTGTTTTACCGCACACAACGCTATCACTACTTTATCTTCACGCAGTTGATTATGTTGCTGGTGATGCCGTTCTTTCTGCAGTGGACTATAGGTGGTTATCAGGCAGCAGGTGGCGTAGCCATATGGGCAATTCTCTCACCTATTGGTGCGCTCATGATATTAGGTACGCGCAAATCGCTTCCATGGTTTATGTTGTTCGTGTTTTTGGCGGGCTTTTCTTGGATGTTTAATGATTTGTTCTCGGGTAACTTAATGCCCATGCCTGCCAAGATTAAAGACACATTTCTACTGATGAATATCATTGGCACGGCCTGCATTCTGTACGCAGCCATGAGTTACTTTCAATCACAAAAAGAGCGTACTTTACGAGCGCTAGCAGAAGAACAGGCACGGTCAGACGAACTGCTACTGAATATTCTGCCTAGCTCAATTGCACAACGTTTAAAAAACCAGGATAAACGGATTGCAGATAGCCATCCATCAGCCACGATTTTGTTTGCTGATATCGTAGGCTTTACCAAACTCAGTGCTACGATGGAACCGTTTGATCTGGTGAATTTGCTCAGTGGTATCTTTTCTATGTTTGATATGTTGGCAGAAGGGCACAAGTTAGAAAAAATTAAAACCATAGGGGATGGCTATTTAGTAGTGGGTGGCGTGCCACTGTATTTGGAAGACCACGCCAAGGTGGTTGCTGAGCTGGCCATTGAAATGCGTGCAGCACTCAACGCTTTTAACCAAAAAACCGGGCACCAATTGCAAATGCGTATCGGCATTAGTTCTGGTCCAGTTGTAGCTGGTGTGATTGGTACCAGCAAGTTTGCTTACGATATTTGGGGTGATGCAGTCAATATGGCGAGTCGTATGGAACAGACAGGCTTGGTAGATGAAATTCAAGTATCTGAAACTACCTACCAGATACTCAAAGATGATTATGTGTTTGAACGCAGGCAAGATGTGCAGATTAAAGGTAAGGGTTTGGTCGATACCTATTTGCTAAAAACCCCGCTTAAAAATTAGCTTAACCATTTGGAAGCCAATCGCAGATGCTATATAATCCGCTTCCCACACGGAGAGATGGATGAGCGGTTTAAGTCACCACCCTGGAAAGGTGGCACAGGGGCAACTCTGTCGAGGGTTCGAATCCCTCTCTCTCCGCCATGTATTTATATAAAAATCAATAACTTAACTATGATATGCTGGCAAAAATATGCCAGTTTTATGGTGTGGATTGGTTTGATTTGCCAGCTTTTATGCCAGCATTTTGTGCAAACATTGCAACAGCTTTCTGGCCAGAATCAATCATCTCATTTGGAATGAATCTGCCGTAGACTCTTCCAATCATGGTTTTATCCGCATGGCCCATCTGATCAGCTACCCACATTGGGTGTTCACCTGCAGTTAGCATCATGCTGGCGTAGGTGTGGCGTGTTTGGTATGGCCTTCTATACCTCACCTTGGCTTTTTTCAATGCACGTTCCCACACGTATCTAATCATGCGGTCGCCATTCCAGCGTTCCCCAGTTTCAGCATTTTGGAATATCTCTTTGTTTTTAAGTGCGGTGTACTGCTTTTGATGCAGCAATGCTTCCATGGCTGGGGGTAGTAATTTAATGATGCGATTGCCAGCGCGTGTTTTTGGCGGTTCGCTTTGTTCAGATGCTATGGTGAATGCTTTATTAATGCGCGCGGTACATTTAATAAAGTCGATATCGTCCCAGGTTAATGCAACAAGCTCACTGGTGCGTAGCCCTGTCCAAAAGAAAAACTGAAACATGTTTTTGTACTGGCCATCAAGGTTGGCCAAAATCAATGCTTGCTCTTCTTGGGTAAATGGATCTACATCATCGGTTTTTTTAACCGCTTCTTTGTTGGAATACTTCCACCCATACAGCGGGTTATGCTCTATTAGTTCATCCTCGACCGCATCTTGCAGAGCGGTTCTCAGCATGCTTTGCACATTGGCCAAGCGTTTGTTGCTAACATTTTTGGATTGCAGCCAGGCGCGTATGTCGGCACGTTTTAGATCGGCCAATGGCTTATTAACAAAATAGTTTGAAATTTCATTGGCCATCTTAACGTAGTTGGCATAGGTAGATGATTTAAGCTGCTTCTTTTTGCCTTCCAGCCATGTTTCTAGCCAAGCCTCAATGGTTTTATCTGGCCTCAGCTCCGGGCAGAATTTAAAACGCCTGGGGGAATCTGGGAATGTGACAGCATAATTAAATGTGCCGTTTTCAATGGCATGCTTGATGGCGCCTAAGTGGTTTTCTACGCGACGGCGGTTAGTGGGGCTGGGGATGATTTTGATTCGTTCGCGGCATCTTTCCCCGCGATAGGTGAAGGAGATTTCGTAGCTCGTGCTTGACGCCTCTGTAATACCTGTGCCGATTCTACCCAAAGCTCATACCCCTCAATATTAATCATCACATGGCCATCTGCTGCTTTTAGCCAAACCTTACCCTCTAACCATACACCTGTTTTGATTTTAGTACGAACAGCATCCTCTGTATAGCCAGTGATTGCACAGAAGCGACTGATCAGCACGTATTTGGTCATGCTCTATAGGCCTTTGTTATCTCTTGATTCACACAAAACCCGCGCTTTAATATCTGCTTGGCCACCAGGCATTTATCATGATGGCTGCCACTGGCTTGGCCAATCACGCCTAAGTAGCTGTTGGCCGTTTCGTAGATCTCATCTTTGCTGATGGTTTTTAATCGATTAATAGCGGTATTCACGGTGCGTTTTCTGGTAGATCTGCGCCATGGTTTGATGACTTGGCCAACAAAATCCACACCGCGACTGACCGGCTGCAGGATGGTCTTTTTAGGGTTTAGCTTGGCATTTAATAATGCAGGCAAGAAAACATCAATCTTTGCCAAAGCATCGTTAAGCCACTGCGCTGATTCATGCAGCAGCACAAAGTCATCCACGTAGCGTATGTAATGCTTTGCGCCTATCTGGTGCTTAATGTATTGGTCCAGTGCGTTTAAGTAGATATTGGCAAAAAACTGTGAGCTGAGGTTCCCGATCGGTAGACCGTAGTCTGCCGGATGATTGGTCAGCCGCTTATGTGGCGGTACCAGGTTTAATTTATTAGCATCGCCGCGCAGCTCATAGTTAAGCCGTGGGTCATGAAACAGTATCAGCTCACCCAGTGCAAGCCACCATGGTTCTTTAACTTTGCTGGCCAGCTGCTTAAATAGAATATGCTTATCGATAGCCACAAAAAAGTTGGCTAGATCACATTTAAGGTAGTAGGCTGGCTTGCTCCAGTTTTGTGTGATGCTGCGTATTTTTGATTCCAATCGTTTAGCAGCATACAAAGTGCCACGCTCCGGAATGCACGCGCAGCTATCTGCTATAAAGCCGGCATAAAAGCGTGGTGATACGTAGTTGTAAAACAGGTGGTGCACAATGCGGTCTCTAAAATCAGCCGCCCATACCTCACGCGGTTTAGGTCTTGTAATCACAAAGCAAATGCTTTTGCCTGGTGTGTAACTGCCATCAATTAGTTCCTGGTACAGCTTAGCCAAATTGCGCTCTAAGTTTTGCTCAAAGCCTAGGGCGCTGGCGGTGTTGCGTTTGTGCTTGCGGCAATCAAAGTAGGCCTGCACAAGCTTGGCAAACGTAGGGGTGGCGTTACAATCTGCGGACAGCGCGGGCGCGGAGCTCGTTATTCTTGTTGTTGTTGTTCTGGTTACCGTTGTTGAAATTCTGATACCAAGCCCACTCTGCAAGTTTTTACTATCTACGTCACCCTGCCGAAGGCCTTTGCCGATCAGCGGGGAAACTGCGCCAGACCGTGCCTGATGACTCTCAGCGGTATCTGTGGTGCGCATGGCGGTGGCCTTTTGAGCCAGCGGTAAAACCAGATTATTATCACGTACGGTCATATTGGCCTTAACCATTATGAAACAGACGCTGCGGAGCGGCGCCACCCATTTGCTTGTTTGCCGATACTGGTGGTGATCTCTACCACCTTTGCATATTGCGCGATCGATATAAGCCGTTTATCGCGCGATAGCCTGACCAATAGCTCACACACCTGTAGCGACTCTAAAAGCACAATTAAATGCGGTGCTTTGTCATGAGACACGTTTGCCCGGAATATCAAGGTGATGATCTCGATGCATTCATCGCGCAGCTTGCCGCCTATGCTTTGCTTGAAATCGCGTGGCATATGTTTGGCAAGGTCGGTGATTGCATCGAGCAGATCATAAGCAGCCTTGTATATTGGGAGCGTGGTGTGGTTGGCCATAATTAAATAATCAAATGACTAAATATCTAATTCTCTGCGGACAGCGCGGGCGCGGCGCTCGTAACCCTTGCCGTCGTTGTCCTGGACACCGTAGCGGAAATCCTGACTCCAAGCCCACTCTGCATTACCTGTGTGCGTTTCACACGTCCAGTAGGCCTCTTCTTTAAACTCATCTTTCATGCAGTTATAGAGCAGGGCAGATTCCACTCTATCTGGCAGTTGACCACCGATGCTGGCTGCCCATTCGGTAGCGTCTTGCCAGTTAATATCGTTTGCCTCTCCAGGCAATAGAATCACATGCTCTTTTTTACCGCCCGCACTGATGATAGTGCCAACCCATCGCTCACCTTCATTGAGCTGTGGTGCCCCAAAGGTGATGGGGAATAAATCTTGTACGGATTTTGAGGCCTCAAAGCTGGCAATCATTGCGTTTAGCTTGGCTTGCTCTGCCTTAATTAGATCTAATGTAACTGTGCTCATAATTGAACCTTTGTAAATTAATTAAATGGGTAAATGATTAAAAAAGCACTCTGCGGACAGCGCGGGCGCGGACCTCGTCACGCTTGCTGAGGCTGGTCTGGTAACCGTAGTTGAAACCCTGAAACCAAGCCCACTCTGCTTCACGTTCGTGCGTAGTGTTGCTCCAGTAAATGTCTTTTTTAAATTGATCTCTTGATTTTGCGAATAGCAATGCTTGTTCTACACGATCAGGTAAATCACCGCCTTGCTGTTTTGCCCAGTCCATGGCTTCTTGCCAATTGCCATCGTCTTTATCGCCTGGCAATAGAATCACATGATGTCCGGTAGCATCGGGGTTGATGATTGCGCCGGCATAATGCTCGCCTTCTAATAGTGCTGGAATTGTTAACAGGCTCTTTGCTTCTTGTGCTGGAATTTCTGCTACTTGGTTCATGTGCTTCTCCTTTGGTGGGTGGGGTTATGGTTGCGTACCTAATGTTGGCCAGCTTGCTTCAAACTTGGCTTGTTCATCTTCTATCAGCTGCGCTTTAATCATGGCGTAGAACTCATGCACCGTAAGTTCAGATACCTGGTGCATGTTAGTTTCGCTGTCAAAAGCTCTAAGTATTGGCATCGCTTCATTCATTTTTTGTTCCTGCCTTTGCTTAAAAATTGTTCGATTAACTGCTTGTACTCTTCGGCCAGCTTTTCTCTGCAGCGTGCATCCGGATGCGTGTACATGGTGTATGGTCCATCGCAGTTAAGCTTGTCTTTTAGTGGCTGCTTGTCATCAGCTGCATGTGTTGTGGTGGCAAGTATGGCTAAGGTGAGTAGCAGCCATTTCATGGTTAATTCATTGTGTGAACTGTGCGGCCACCATCGCGCTCGAGTGTGCCTGTTGGTATCTGTTTAACTTCTTTTTCTTTTGGCAAGCTTTGTGCGCCTGGCAAAGTAATTTTGTTAAAAAAGCTGCTATCGACACTGCCATTGACCTTTGCAAATTCAATCTCAGCTTTGGCTGTATTGATGATGGTTTGTGAAACGTCATTAATCGACTTGGCTTTTTCGGTATCAATGGTTCCGTCTTTTATGCCTTCAAGCGTTGCAAATAATGTTTCTCTAAGCTTGTTGATATCGTTGCTCATCTTGCTTTCTCCTTTTGTTAATATGCTTTGTGAGAGTTCCTTTTAATACATATAGCTCAGCGATCTCAGGGCCATAGCTATGCACAGATTGACGTCTTAAATGATCAGCTTTACTGATGAGAGTTAAGTTTGTGATCCGGCAATTAAGCGGGTTGCGATCAATAAAAGTGCAAATGTATCCTTGGGGGATAGGTCCATTTAACCTAACCCAAATAATCCAGTGCAAAGGCTTCCATTGAAACTTGCCTTCTGCCATTTTGATAAGCACATACCCATCTTTATCCACACGTGTGGATCCAACTGGGCGCCAGTTTTTTGAGCGTTGGCCTTTTTTAAACAATGTGGCCACTGCATTTGGATGTACCGGCTTACCCTTAACGCCCTTATTTGCAGGAACATTGCCTTTTTTAAATCGGTGTTCCCAGCCAAGGTTATCGCCACGGCGAAGTCTGCTGGCCATTGGGCTATCTTTAAACCACTGTGATTTAGCGATATAGAGGCTTTTTGCCAGTTTGTAGACTTGATGTTTTTCGCAATTGAAGTGCTTGGCCAATGCCTCGCATCTTGTCCAAGGATATAGTGCTTTTAATAAGGCAATCTCATCTGATGACCACTGTTTGCGTTTTCTTAAAATGCCACGTGATTTAGTCATAATGCAGACCTTTGTGGCTTAATTAGCCAAGGTACTTGAGGCACCTGGCTTAATGGGATAGCAGTGTTTAATTTGTAATAGCGCACATCTTTGTAGGATATTTTCACAGCATCGATGCGACCGGACTCAAGCAAACCTCGGCATATCTGACGGATATAATCTGGTCGACGATCAATCGCTAGTGCAGTTAGTATTTGCTTAGGTGAAAATGCAGCATTTTTATCTGCAGGCAATACAGCCAACACACGCTCTGCAGTGCTTAGTTCATTAACAACACTCATACCAACCCCACCAAACGGCAAAGCCACGGAATAAAGTGAAGGGTAAGCAAAGGCAGGCCACCGGCTAAAATAAACACAAAGCCCATAAACATGGCTGCTAATTGCCATGCTTTAAAGCGGCCACAGTAGTTGGCCTCACGCATGTATTGATTGTGGAATTGGTCTTGATGCATTAGCGGCCTCCGTTGGTCCAACCGCCGGTATACAAGGCATGACGCCCACGCTGATGTAATGTGATAGTTTTGCGTACCCACTCTTTGCGCATGCTGCGTGAGTGTGGGTAGAAGGTTTTGGCTTTGGCCACTAACTCGCGAATGTTAGGCATGTGTCACCTCGCTTAATGCCTGTTGCTGCTTGGCATTGTGTCTATCCAAATGCAATTGAATGGCCTTGATACCGCGTTGTGTTTCTTGCTGAATATCGCCGGTGATTAAATCACCATCGATACAACGGATATTCACCAGTGAATCAGAAAGGCGTGCCAGTAGGCTTACTGGCACACGTATCCAAACGTCATTAGGATTAGTCATGCACGGCCTCCAATTCTTTCTCCATCTCCCACCAGTAGGGTTTGCGAACCGGGGCGCTAGATGCTTTTACGTGCGTAGCTGGTTTAGGGGTAGAGGCTTGTTTTTGCTTTTTAATTACAGCAATGACATCCTCGCGGATTGAAAATGGAATAAATGACCAGGCGCGATAACTCCAGTGATGGTGTGCCTGGTAGCCAGCATCCTGCATCAGCTTTTTGCGCTGGGCAGGCTTGAGGGCGTTCCATTGTTCTGCGTAGGTGCTGCCTGTGTTTGCAGCGGGTTTTGGTGGCGCTGCAGGTGTTGTGTGGGCAATCATTTCAAAGCTCCTTTACCAATTTGGTGAGGTTGTTTTGAAATAGAATAAACAAAGCGTTTAGTAATTGTCAAACAATTTGTTTAGTTTTTTTAGCATTATTTTAATTAGGCAGTGATGTTGCACTGATATTCAGACGTAAAAAAGCCCGCATATGCGGGCTGTACAATTAAATTAACTTAATATCAGCTAATCTCATTTATTGAAATAATTTTCCAATCATTACCGGGATTTTCAAGTTTGCACTCAAAGGTGGATAATACTAAAGCACCGAATTTATTATTGGCACGAACGTTTCTTTGCACTGTCCATGATGTCGGGCCATTTTGATCTATAAAAGCCTCGCTTGTAGAATCAAATTTTGCACTTGAAGGGTCATGTAAAACTCTTTCTATGAAAAGCATACATGCGTTTGCTGCAGCGGATCTTTGATCAGCTAGGTTAGGAGCACGTGTATTTGCAAAATTATCTTTTGGTTTTTCTGCTAATAACCCAATCAACAATAAAAAAATAAAGCCAGCGCCAATTACTGATAAACAGCCAAATGAACCTTTAACTTTGAAACCACAGTGAGGACATGTTTTTGCTTCAGAGCTAATTTCTTTGTTGCATTCTTTACAGTTTACAATAGCCATAGCCCCTCTATGTTTGTAAGATAAATTAAATAGGTAAACTTAAATTTTAATTGCACTTGAAGGTAATAGATATTATTGCTCTTTGTGTGTACCGTTAGATTGCTCTGGTTCAGCAAGAGTATCGCTGATTTTTACAAGTTGGTATTTTGTAGCCTCATCCATCCGTTCCATGGCCATTTGGACTTTGGCTTCTGGAGAATTACCGTAAGCAATGTGTGAGTGAAACATATCACCAATTCCATCACGTACATATTTTATTTTAAAGTCCCACTCATCACTTAAATCAATCAATACGTCTTTTGGTACACCTCTTTTTTTCCAGTTATTGATGTGTTGATCGAGTAGGTTTAATTTCCGTGCAAGTTGAGCATCAGTAAGCTTAATGCCTCTTTTATCCATGACTTCACGTAGTCGTAAGTAACTAGGGTGTTCCATAACTTGCATCATATTCATACCACCTTTTAGTGTGCTAAACGCTATGTTTAAAATAATCGTTGCAAATACTAAACACTTGGTTTAGTATTTTTTGCATGATTGCTCAAGTAATTCAAAAACACGGTGCTGCAGTAATTGCGAAAAAAATGGATGAGTCTTTGCAGACTGTTCAAAACTGGACGCGAAGGGGTGTACCTCTTGATAAAGCTGTAAGGTTTAGTCAAGCAGTGGACTACGAGATTACCCCTCATGATCTCTATCCAGAAAATTACCCGCACCCACACGATGGGTTGCCGCAACATCTCCGCGAGGTGGCTTGATGGCAACCTCAAAATTAAGCATCGATATAGTTGATAGTTCTGCATTGTTTGCAGAGTTAAATTCATTTCTTGCCGAGTTTAGAGATTGCTCTTTTGAAGTCCGCAATTCTCTTGTTGGCAGAATTGAGGCCTTTGGTGAGTCCGGAATTTTCGAGTTGAATAGATTGCCCGCAGCCGGTGCATCTGATGTGTTTTTTAAGCTTGAGCTCACCCAGGGTTTTAGAGAGTTTATGGCCGCAGCCAGGGCAGGCAATTTCCATGCGGTTTGATTCAAGATTTAAAGTCATGAGGCGTCCTTTCGTGTTAGGAAATAAGTGTAGGAACTTTGATTCTAGCATGGGGGGAACCTCACCATTTTTCCGCGCAAAAGATGGGTCAAGCCGTGAGGCCACCGCCCTGCGCATTTGTGGGTCCTTACGTCTTTTGCGTGGGCCCGTGTTTTACCTGGGGACCGTTCCGGGTGTAGATCAACGGTCAAACGTTGCAAACTTTCAATCTCCATCGCTGTTAGCCCTCATTGGCCCCAAGCCTTTGAGGGCTCTTTTTGGGTGAAATTTAAAGTTAATAAGGTGAATCAATAAAACTAATTATGTTATTGATTTAATTGAATTTAAACGTTTTTAAATAAGGATACTAACGTTGAATATTAGAGAACTTTTGCACCGCTTGGTGCATGAAATACCAGGTGGTGGTGCTCGTGTTTTAGAGGCTTTTAACTACGGACGTAAAACACAGATGAGCCCCCAAATGTTAACCAATAAGCTCAACCCATTTTCTGAAAGCCACACTGTAAACGTGCAAGAGCTTGCATTGATTGCCGACACCTTGAATTTGAATCTGCAGCTGGCACATCACTTTGCAGAAAAGGCTAATGCGGTAGTGTTTGTGCTGCCCGATGTGACTGAAAACGACATGGCGCTGCTGGATGGGTTTATGCAGATCACCAAAGAGCTGGGTGATGTTGGCCAACGCTTTCAACAAGCGTATGCCGATGGTGAGATTGATAAGCGCGATGCCAAGATTTTGAAAAAAGAAACTGACGATGCCGTAGCGGCTCTGTTGGCTTTTCAAAAACGAATTGAGGGCATGGTGCGATGAGTGATAAGCAACAGGCCTGCCTGGCTATTGTGGATAGCCTCAAGGATATTTCAGATTTACTCACCCCAGCTTTAGTAGCGCATTTTCAAACCATTGGTGAAGAGCAGGCACTGGGGGTGTTAGTGCATAGCCTGCATATTGTGCATGACCGCGTAGCCGTTGTGAGATTGCAAGCACAAGGGAGGCTTAACTAATGGATGAATTAGACCTAGCCAGCGATCGTGAGCAATTAGCCCGTGATAAGGCAGTTGCCGAGATACAAAACAAACCACCTGCAGCCATTGCAACCGGTGAGTGCTTAGAATGCGCTGAGCCTGTGGGTGAGGGCGTGCGTTGGTGTTGTAAAGAATGCCGTGATGATTGGCAACGTTGGAACCCTGAATCATAGATGGCTAAGCGCACTCCAATACCATTCCGCGAGATTGCCAAGCAAGCATTAGGCTTTGCCGAATCACTGCTGCCTAAATGGATAGGTGGCAAACGTGTTAGCGGTGAATGGCAGGCTGAGCATCGCGCCAGTGGTGGTTTAGGCGATAGCCTGACGGTTAACCTGACCAAGGGCAAGTGGATCCATGGCAGCGCTGATAAAGACGGTGGTGATTTAGTATCGCTTTACGCCTATGTGTTTGGCCTGAAAATGAACGAGGCTGCGATTGAGGTGGCTGACCAGATAGGCTTTAAGCTTCCAGATGGTTGCATTCCTGATGGTGAAGCGCCCAAAGAACGTACAAAGCCTGTGGTGGATCCATCTAGCTACAAACCAGCCAAAGAAAAAGAAGAGTCTCCCTGGCACCCGATAACACCGGTACCAGCCGAAGCGCCAGAAGCGCCGCTTGCACACCCCAGACGTGGCCTGCCTGCCCTTAAATGGGAATACAAAGATGCAGATGGCCAGCTGCTTGGTTATGTGTACCGATTTAACACCTCAGACGGCGGCAAAGAGACATTGCCACTAACTTACTGCAAAAATGATAAGACTGGGGCGTTTGATTGGCGCTGGATGCAATGGGAAGCTCCTAACAGGCCATTGTATGGGCTGGACAGATTAGCCGCTAAGCCAGATGCTTATGTATTGTTGGTAAGTGGTGAGAAGTGCGCCGATGCACCGCTAGAGCTATTAAAAAAATGTGCAATTGTGACATGGCCTGGTGGTGATAAAGCCGTTGATAAGATTGATTGGGAGCCATTGGCTGGTTGCAATATTTATGCATGGCCAGATTGCGATGCGCACCGCGAAAAACTAACTAAGCAAGAGTTAGATGCTGGCATTGACCCAAACACTAAACCATTGCTACCAGAGCATGAGCAATCTGGCATTAAAGCCATGCTGAAAGTGCGCGATAAGCTATTAGCGCTTAACCCGAATACTCAATTTAAATTGGTTGATATACCCAAGCCGGGGCAAGTGCCTTCTGGATGGGATATTGCTGATGCCATTAATGAAGGCTGGGATGCTAACCGTTTGCGTAATTTTATTTTAAATACACGCGAATATCGCCCCGATATAAACACTGCAGAAAGTAAATCTACCCCTAACCCCGCTAAAGCAGAGGGGGGTGAAAGTAGTACATTTAACTGGCGTAATACGCTGGCATGCAATGGCAAGGGAATTCCGCTAGATAGCCGAGAAAATGTGTTTATTTATTTAAATAATCACCCGGATATGAAGGGGCTGATTGCGTTTGATGAGTTCTCGCTGAGATTGGTTAAAACGCGGCCTACGCCATGGGATGCCCCTTTTGAGGGTGATATGCCATGGGACGACAATGACAGCCTTGAATTAGCGCTGTGGATGGCTCAGGTAAACGATTTATCTATACGCAGTATGGATAACATCAACCATGCAGTAAAACTCGCAGCATGGCGCAATAAGTTTGATCCGCTGGTTAATTATCTTGATGGTCTGGTGTGGGATGGTAAGCCACGCATGCAAACTTGGCTAACTGACTATGCTGGGGTATTGGCCAATGAATATTCAAGGATTGCTGGCATTATGTTTTTAATAGGCATGGTGGCTAGGGCGTATCGCCCTGGATGCATCATGCGCACAATGCCAGTGTTTGAGGGTGTTCAGTATCGAGGCAAGTCATCTATTGCCAGAATATTGGCAGGCAAATGGTTTAGTGACAGCCCGATTGAGCTTAAAGGCAAAGACGGCTTTATTAATATTCAGGGCATTTGGCTGCAAGAGATTGCAGAGATGGGTTCTTTTAATAATCAAGAGGCGCCCATTATTAAAGCTTATCTATCTAGCGCAAGTGACCGTTTTCGATCTCCGTTTGATAAATATGCACGTGATTATCCACGTAGGACTGTTTTTTTTGGTACGACCAATGAAGACCAGTATCTACGCGATAAAACCGGTAATAGCCGATTCTGGCCGTTTAGAACAGAGGAAGTGTCCAGCATTGATTTAGAAGGCTTGGTATTGGCTAGGGACCAACTCTTTGCGGAAGCGGTGCATATGTTTAAGCAAGGTGAGCGCTGGCATCCAACAGAGCAGCAGCAAAATGAATTATTTTCCCAAGAGCAGTCATTGCGTGAGTACGACGATCCATGGGAAGAAAAAATTGCAGCATGGCTGCATACATCCACTTTTTACTCCACAAGCGTTAGCGAGGTATTAACTGATTGCCTAAAAATAGAAACGGGCAAACAAACTAATTTTAATGCGATTCAGGTAGGCAAGATTTTGACCCGGCTTGGTTGGAAAAAAAGACGGCCAACAGAGGGTGATGATGCAAAACGCCCAAGAAAGTACATGCGCCCTGAGTCTGATCCAGTTGTATTAACCATGCCTAAAGATGACGAAGATGATTCGATTCCGTTTTAAATTTAAAGCAGAGATGGGGTTAAAAACCCGAAAAGCGCGGATTTATTACGACGAATTTAACCGTCGCGTCCATATGCGAATTTTGCAAAAGTGGCGTGGTTATTGGGCGCGTCCACACAGTCCATACAGTCCATATGGATTATTGATTTTTACACACGTGATGCGTGTGTGCATGCACATACGCGCGCGCGCATCATGCGACAAATATACAAAACCTATATGGACTGTATGGACTGTATGGACGGAAGGCGTAGTTAAGCCATTTTGAGGAAAATTAAATGACAAAAGACTTGAAATCAAAAGTAAATAGAGAGGCAAACAGGCTTGGCCAACAGTTGGCGAAAGAGATTGCTGCTATTGCTATGCGGCAAGTTGAGTTGAATGAGTATGAGCCGATGCTTGTTCAGGTGACTTGGGACCCAGTTAATCAGAATTTTGTTAGTCAGTATCTTGAGAAAGATAAATTCTGATGCGTACTGTGGATGAAGTGCGAGCTCAGTTCCCTAATGCCGTGGCAATCGCTGACCAATTTAGAGAAGTGTTTGGTGATGGGGTGAAGTTGGTATATGCCGAAGAGGGTGGAAAATCAATTGGCTATAAAAATCCAGAAAAAGGCACATGGATAACGCCCAGTGTTCAATACAAAAAGAAAGCACGCAGCGATGATTGAGGCAAGTAAAGCACTGCCAGCGCATTGCTACCAGGATCCGGCCATTGTGGTGGAGCGTAAAGAGCTGGCTGACCTTGGCTGCAGAGCATGTGAGAAACACACATACATGCTGGGCAGGGTGCTATGCACGGATCCACGTAAGACAAGCAACAAGAATGTGCCAGGCATTGGCAGCAAATGTAAGTTTTTTGAGTTAAAGGGGTAGTGATGATCAATTATGTAAATACCAGAATGGTGCTTTGGTCAGAGTGGGTTTTAAAGCGTGAGGATGGTGCAACTGGATATCCGCGTGAATGCCCATATACCCGTTTAGTGGCAAGAGGTGGCGGCAATGGGTACCAGCCGGATATTGATGGTGATGCAATGGAAGTAGATAAGGCACTAAGTGAACTAAAAAAGCATCATCCAAAAATATACCGCACCCTGCACTTGTTTTATGGCGTGGACTTTAAAGGCGGCAAGGCAGTATCAGTAATACTCACAAAAGAGATGATCGCTAAAGATATCGATTGCCATCGAGACACCATATACAACTATTTGGACCGTGGACATGTGTTGCTGCTAGATGCATTCCACGAAAACGATGTAATTGCACATAGGCGTTAATTGGCATACCTCAGCCATAGATGAGGCAGGAGATAAATCATGAGTAGAAGTTACAAATTAGGTGATAACGTTGAATTATCAATCAGCGGTGAGCCCGGAGTAGTGATAGGCAGAGCAGAGTATTTGCATAGCACCCCGCAATGTTATGTGCATTACAAGCAAGCAGATGGCTGTGCAAAGTCGGATTGGTTCTATGAAGAGCAGCTTTCACCAGGCGCAGCTGATGATGAAAATCCACAACCATCAAAAAAATATTAAATAAATTTTAATAAATAGCTTGACACCATTCCGACAAACAATGTATAAAGCAGCTATTCTGTTTGTTTTTGCGTCTAATCAACCCGCTTACTTCACTGTACGCGGGTTTTTTATTGGTGCCTCATGTTAAAGCTCACGCCCACATTCGCTGCAAAAGAGGTGTTGAGAGACCTTGAGAAATTCCAAAAACAAATACCTTTTGCTACAGCACGTGCCTTAACCAAAACCGCACAGGAAGTGATGCGTGAGGATAAGCAAGCCATTGCAACTGTGTTTGATAGACCAACACCTTATGCATTAAACAGTCTATTTCTGCAGCCAGCACGCAAGGATAAGCTGGAAGCAAAGGTGTGGATTAAGTCTGATGCGTTTAAGGGTACACCTGCAGAGAACTTCTTAAAGCCAAACATCGATCGTGGATCACGTAAGCAAAAACGCTATGAGCGTGCATTGATTGCTGCAGGCGTAATGCCAGCCGGTTACTTCACTGTGCCAGGTACAGCTGCACCACTAGATGCATATGGCAATATACCGTCAAGGTTTATTGTGCAGTTGCTAAGCTACTTCAGATCGTTTGGCCAACAAGGCTACACAGCCAACATGACCGAAGCAGGTCGTAAGCGGTTTGAGCGTGGAGCATCTAAGCGCCTTGGTCAGAATGTTAATTACTTTGCAGTTGGTTTAAATAACAGATTAAAGCCTGGCATATACATGCGGGTAACATTCTCTACAGGCAGTGCGATTAAGCCAGTGATATTGTTTGTTAAGTCTGTTGGATATAAGCAGCGATTTGATTTTTTCGGTATATCTCAAGGCGTTATCGATAAGCGATACAAAGCAAACCTAGATGAGTCTATGCAAATTGCAATCAACACGGCTCGATAGCTTTGGGTCCTTCCTAGGGTTCTCAGCGCCGAGGGTAATTCGAACCACGAATTTAAACTAGTTGGTGATGTTGTTGTGGGGTTGTCGCTGGGGTTGTCGTTGCTAGTTTTCACGGTTGTCATTGTTAATTTTTTCTTGTGTTAGCGTCTTGGGGTAGTCGATTTGAGCCTGATTTCTTTTAGAGCTTATGCCCGGCACCGTGGGGTGAGCTTGGCTGCAGTGCAAAAAGCCATTGATAGCAAGCGCATTTCTACCATCCCCGATGAAAAAGGACGCCGAAAAATTGACCCGGCCGTGGCTGATATCCAGTGGGCACAAAATACACGCCCTGATCAGCAAGAGCGTGGATCCATTAAAGACTTTGAAAAGACGCAAGCCGACTTGGCTGGGTTAACTGGTAACGTTGTTGCAAATTCAATCCCTGGCGGTACCACAATGCTCAGCACAGAAAAGGCTGAGACTGAAGGCGTGCGTCGCCAACTGCTTGAGCTCCAGCTGCAGCAAAAGCTTGGTGAATTAGTTAGCGTTAGCGATATTGAACGTGCCATGGCCAGCAAGTTGAAGGCGGCTAACGATGCATTGAATAGTTTGGCAGATAGATTGGCTCCGTTGTTGGCCGCCGAAACCAATGTGGATGAAGTAGACAAGATGCTGCGGACCGAAATACGCCGCGCGATGAACCTTATAGCGCAAGAAGCGCCTGCCACAACGCAATAATGGGTGCGCCAGATAGCCAACTGGTTGACGCGTTTCGACTAGTTGACCGCCTTTGGGCGGAAAATTTCACACCTATCGTACCGTTAGACGTAGACGATTGGGCTGATGAAAACCGCGTTTTGCCCGCTGGCAGCGCCGAACAAGGTCCATGGCGCACCGATCGCACACCATTTGCGCGTGGGATCTACAAAGCGCTAAGCGATAGCGATGAGTGCGAAGAGGTTGTGCTGATGACGGCCACGCAGCTGGTTAAGTCAGAGGCAGGATTAAACTGGATAGGCACCTGCATTCAAGAAACGCCAGCGCCGATGATGATCGTGCAAGCCACGGTCAATACTGGAAAACGATACAGCCGGCAGCGTGTGGCGCCGATGATTCAAAATTGCCCAAGCCTACGCAAGCGGGTGGCCAGTGTTGTATCGCGTGATGCTGCCAATAGTGCCAGCATGAAAGAGTTTGTTGGCGGGGTGCTGATTATCACCGGCGCTAATTCACCTGCCGAGCTGGCGTCTATGCCGGCTAAGTACATCCATTTTGATGAGGTAGACGACTATCCATCTGATGTGGGCGGCCAAGGTGACCCAATATCAGTCACCATTGCACGACAAGATACCTATCGCCGTCGCAAAAGACTGCTTTCTAGCAGCCCTAAAAAGCCAAAAGGGGACAGTATTATTGAGTCCAGGCATGACGCTGGAACTCAAGAAAAATATTATGTGCCATGCCCACACTGTGGACACATGCAACACCTGGTATGGAGCCATATTAAATGGCTAAAAACTGAAACCGGTGAGCACCTGCCAGACACGGCAAGGTACCTGTGCGAAAGCTGTGGAACGCTAATTGATGAGCACCATAAAGAAAAAATGCTTAGCGCTGGCGTCTGGGTGGCTAAATATCCAGAGCGCGCAAAGCGCTGCAGAAGCTTTCACCTGAACAGCCTGTATTCCCCGCTGGGGTGGTTGAGCTGGTCTGATCTGGTCAGGCAATTTATTGAAGCCATTGCCGCCATGGCCAAGGGCAATGATGAAAAATACAAAACATTCATCAACACGCGCCTGGCAGAAACGGTAGCCGAGCAAGCTGAGCAATTGGCAGCCAATGAGCTGCTTGAACGTGCAGAAGATTTTGACCCGGCTATTGTTCCGATGGGCGGGTTAATTGTGTTATGTGCGGTCGATGTTCAAGGCAACCGTTTTGAATGTTTCCCCTGGGCATTTGGGGAAGGCGAACAATCTTGGATGCTTAAGCCAGAGGTCATTATGTGTGATCCAGGTGATGAGGCATCTTGGAAGCTACTGGATGCATATCTGCAGACTAGATTTAAACATGCCAGCGGCCAAAGCTTAGCGATTGACGCGGTAGCTATTGATACAGGTGGCCATTACACACACATGGTGTACAACTATGTGCGCCGTGTGGATCCACGCAGAAAAATTGCCGCCATCAAAGGCGATAACCACAAACCAGGCATCCCAATTCTAGGACGTGCCAGCACGGTAGATGTCAACTGGCGTGGCGAAGTAATCAAAGGTGGCTGTAAGTTGTGGATGGTAGGTGTTAACACAGCCAAAGATCTACTTAATAACCGCTTGAAACGCCCAGGCATGGTGCATCTCAGCAAGCATATGCCAGCGGAGATATTTGACCAACTTTCTGCAGAAAAACGAGTGCCACAACGCACCAGTCGTGGCACCCGGTTTATGTGGGTAAAAGTGCAAAGCAATGCACGAAACGAGGCCTGGGATGGTGGCGTTTATGTCCTATGGTTAGCAGAGCGCATGGGCTTAAGTAAGTATCCACAAAAAGTATGGGAACAAATACGTGAACGCGTACAACCGCGCGTGGGTAATTTGTTTGATCAGCCAGAACAAGTACAAGAAGCAAAAGTGGCTGCAGCGCCTAAACGCAATGCACAGCCTATGATGCCGAGACAAAGTTTAGTCAGTAAATTTAGAAATCGATAGCTCAAGCCCCGAAAGGGGCTTTTTTATTAGGAGAGATTCAATGTTACCCATTAAAAACCTGTTTAAACATACATTCATTGCTGTAGCGCTTTGGATGGTGTCCACCTTTGCGGCAGCCGGCGCACTCACTGATTTTGCAGAAAACAAAATTGTCGATGCTGTGCTGCGCGCGCAATCTATCGGCGCTCCTGCCACGTTTTATGTGGCTTTGTATACGACTTGTCCAACGGATACAGGTGGCGGTACCGAAGTGACTGGTGGCAGCTATGCACGTGTAGCAGTAACAAGCTCCTTGGCCAACTGGTCAGGCACACAATCTACAGGCTCAACCACCGCCAGCTCTGGCACCGATGGCACCAGTGAAAACAACAACGTCATTACGTTCCCCGCGCCTACCGCAAACTGGGGAGTAATTAACTGTTTTGGATTAGCAGATGCCTCCACAGCTGGCAATCTTTGGATTTACTCTGCATTAACAGCCAGCAAGACAGTTAATAACGGCGATGCAGCGCCAAGCTTCCCTGCAAACGCCTTGTCATTCCAAATTGATAATTAAAACGCAAAGTGACTACAATAACCGTATCGGATAACACCACTGGTTCAACCGTTGGTGGAATAGAAGATAATGAGCTAACCGGTTTTAATGTTACACAACAGTTAGGCGCTAATGCTCAAGCCTATATCGATGCCTGGCAAGGCCCAGATGTTTATGTTACGTTGGTTATGCGCATTCCGATTCCAAGCGGAATCGGTACGGTTAGCAATGCAAAACTTCGCTTATACATGACAGAAAAAGGTGGGGTAAAAACCGCCTTAAGTATGTACGAGATTTTAAGAAGTGATTGGTCTGAATCACAATCTACGCACAGTATCTACAAAACAGGAAATAACTGGACAACAGGCGGTGCGCAAGGCGCAGGCACGGATAGATCAAGCTCTGCCATAGCAACGTGTGATGTATCTTCCACATCGGTTAACAATTACATCGAGTTTACAGGTGCAGGTTTAACGTCACTTATTCAAAACGCAGTAACAAATGGCCTCACCAGTATTAACGTTATTGTGCAGTTTACTGACCTATCGTTCACTTCGCAAAACTATGTGCGATTTAGAACATCGGAAGGAACCGACGGACAAAGGCCACAGCTTGTTTATACATTAACCAGTACGGGTGAAACATTTGCTGCTTCTGCTGCCGCTATTGCTGCTGCTGCAGGCGCGCTATCAACTAGTATCAGTTTAGCAGCCAATGCAGTAGGAGTATCCGTTGCCAACGGTCAGCTCACCACACAAGTGAGAATGACTGCTGCAGCCATTGCACAGGCGGTATCCGCAGCAGCTTTATCTTCAGGCATTCAAATGAATGCAGATGCAGTCATGCAAGCGGCTGCAGCAGGTACGTTAACCACGCAAATCAGAATGATGGCCAACGCAGCTGGTGTGGCCAATGCCACTGGCTCGCTAGGGTTGCAAACTACGTTATCGGCAAATGCTATTGCACAAGCTGCTGGAGCTGCTGGGTTAGCCACACAAATTCTTTTAAACAGCCAAGCACAAGCTCAAGCCAGCGCAAGTGCCGGGTTAGCTGGAACGGCAGCTGTATTGTCTGGTGCTGCAGTCAATATTGCAGTAGCCAATGGCCAACTAAGTACTTTGATTATTTTGGATGGTGATGCCATTACCCAAGCTTTACTAGCTGGCGGTTTAACCACTGCAATTTTATTAGATGCAGATGCTGCTGCAGCCGTGATCGCAGCTGGCAACTTACAAGTAGGTGTGGTACTGGATTGGACCGACATTCCTGTGATCGGCAACGTTTGGTACCCAAAACGCACAGCGCTTGTTCTATTGCCTTACCGCAATAGACTTAATTTGCGCAAATTACACTAGAGGTCAACATGCAATCTGAGCTTATTGTAGGCGATAGCCTGAACATGCTGGATACCTATGCCGATTATCCGGCATCGGAAGGGTGGGTACTGAAAACCACGTTTACACCATGGCTTTCTACATCTGCAAAAATCGTACTCACTGCAGTGGCTGAAGGTGATAACTATCGTACGCAAGTAGCGCCAGCCACCACTGCAGCATGGGTGCCAGGTGATTACAGCGTGCACCAAACCATTGAAAAATCTGGCCAGCGCATCACCGTGGCCACCGGCAAATTAAAACTGCTGCCAGATCCTGCAGCTGTAGAACCAGGCTATGACGATCGCAGCCATTTAGAAAAAGTCATTGCCAACATTGAAGCCATGCTGGAAGGCAAAACCAGCAAAGACGTGCAGGAGTACTCCATTGCTGGACGTATGCTCAAACATATCCCCATCAATGAGTTACTCACGCTGCGCGATAAATACAAACATCAGCTGGCTGCAGAAAATCGTAGTAAATCATCCAGCAACGGCCTTGGCCGTAAAATTTATTCGAGGTTCTGATGTTAAAACAAATTGTCAGTGCCATTCGCACCATGGGGACACCATCGTTGCCAGAAGCTGTGCCAGCTAGCGATGCTAATCCAGTGCTGATTCGCCAAACATCCACAGTGAGTTTTGAGCAAACCACTCAAAAAAGCGTTAAGTACCGTACTTTTCAAGCAGCACGTACTGATCGCTTCACCGCCAGCTGGTTATCCAGTGATATAGCCATTAATGCGTTGCTGGAATCACAGCTGGGCATTATGCGCGCACGTAGCCGCTTCTTAACCCGCAATACACCGATTGGCCGCCGGTTTATTACTTTAGTGAAAAACAATATTGTGGGTCCAGATGGTGTTCGTGTGCAAAGCCGCTGCGGGGATTACGCTACAGAAGGTGGCAAACAAGTTTGGAAGCTGGACAAAGTAGCTAATGATGCTATTGAAGAGCATTTAAAAATCTGGTCACGCAAAGAGCATTGCGATGTCACTGGAAGATTTGGGCTCGAAGAGTTGTGCCGCATGTGGGCTGGCAGCTTGGCTCAGGACGGCGAAGTGCTCATTAAAGAAGTGGTAGGTACCAAAAACACACCATACCGTTATCAATTGCAAACCATTGCGATAGATCGTTTAGATACCAACTTTAATGGCACTGCAGATAACGGCAACACCATCCGCATGGGTGTTGAGTGTGAAAACAGCGGCAAGCCTGTAGCGGTTCATGTGCTGCTGCGTAACCCAAATGATTCATTGAACTTAGGCATGCGTAAGCACGATCGGATTGCCCTCACTGAGATTATTCACCGCTTTGTGCCGGTTGACCCAGAGCAAGTGCGAGGGTTCCCCTGGACACACGCGGTGATGACTGGCGAAAAGATGCTGCAGATGTTTCAAGAGGCTGCATTGGGTGCATCAGTGGTGGGCGCAAGCAGTATGGGTTTTTTTGTGCCACCAGAGCCAGGCACACCAAGTTGGACGCCACCAGAAGATGGTGAAACAGCACCAGGTGCAGAAGTAGCCGATGGTAAAGATGCCAATGGCAACTTGATTAGAGATGCAGTAGGTGGTGCATTTGAAGTGCTGCCAGAAGGCTGGGATTTTAAACAATACGATCCAAAATACCCAAATAACAATTACGATCCATTTGTTAAATCCTTTAAGTTAGATTTTGCCAGCGGTTTAGACATTGCCAACCATAATTTAAGCGGCGATATGACTGGCGTTAACTACTCCAGCGCACGTATTGCAGAACTGCAAGAGCGTGATACCTGGCGGGCCATGCAAAAGTTTTTTATCAATAACATTTTCAGTCACATCATCGAACGCTGGCTAGAGCTTGGCTTGTTGGCTGGCGCCATCACTACCCAATATGGCAATGCCTTGCCTGTGCGTGGCTTTGAAAAATTCCGCAATGGACTGAAATATGTGCCACGTGGATGGGATTGGGTAGACCCCAAAAACGAAATTGCAGCGGCCATTGAAGCAATCAATAACGGCCTGACCACACGCAGCAAAGTGGTGGCCAGCAAAGGTGGCGATTTTGAAGAAAACATTATTGAGTTGGCCCGTGAGCAAGAGCTGTTAAAAGAGTACGGCGTTAATTTAAACCAAGCAAACATTCAATCTAACCAACCGCAACAGGGGGATACACCCAATGAACAAGAAACCGCTTGATACGCGCAAGCTGAAAAGCGAAACGCAACATCGCAGTTTTACATTTCTGCGTGAGGCCATCAACACGGAAGCTCGGACTGTGGAATTGGCGTTTGCCAGCGAAACAGAAAAGGTACAGCGTTGGTGGGGCACGGAGATTTTAGATTGTGGTGCCAATTCGGTCCGGCTTGAACGCCTGCTGAATAAAGCACCGCTTTTGTTTAACCACGACCGCGACCAGCTTCTTGGAGTTGTCGAATCGGTATCGCTGGGGCAAGACAGGGTATGTCGTGCCACGGTTCGCTTTGGGAATAGCGAGGATGCCGAAGAGAAGTTTCGAGATGTGCAAGACGGCATTCTAACCAAGGTAAGTGTGGGCTATGCCGTGCACGAGATACTCCTTGAGAAAGAATCTGACGAGGAGACGGTATACCGCATCACAGATTGGGAACCATTTGAAATTAGCATGGTGACCATTCCTGCTGATGACACAGTGGGTGTAGGCCGTAGTTTGCATGTGGCAGATCCACCGGCCACAGATCCACCAGTAGCAGAAACACCAACCAATACCGAAGCCCGCGAAAGCGGGCTTTCTCATATCCAAATCAAGGAGCCAAAAATGGACAAAACAGTAGAGCAGCTTGAAGCTGAAGGTCGTGCACTTAAAGATAAAATGAGTGCACAAGAATTTGAACAAAAACGCCGTGATGCGTTAGTTGAACTTGGCGTGCGATACGCTGATGTTTTAACTCTGGAAGATGTTAAACGTGCCGTAGATGACAACAAATTGCCAGGCGATTTACAAGAGCTGGTGATTCAGCGTATGGCAACCAAACACGCTGATACATCCAATCAGCACATCGGTATGACCGATAAAGAAGTAGGCCAATACTCAATTGCGCGTGCAGTAGCGGCAATCGTATCTGGTGATTGGTCAAAAGCAGGGTTAGAGCGTGCTGCGACAGAGGCCGCTGCAGCCAAGTTTGGCAACAGCGTGGGTGCACGTGGCATTTTGCTACCGTTTGACGTGATGGCAAAACGTGACTTTACAGCAGGCACAGCAGCTGAAGCCGGCAACTTAATTGCAACCGACATGCGTACAGATCTATTTGCTGACGTATTGCGCTCTAAATTGGCCATGGGTCAATTGGGTGCCACCATGTTGTATGGTTTGTCTAGCAATATCGATATCCCGCGTAAATCAGCCGGCATGAGCATGGCGTTTTTAGCCGAGACAGCTGCTGCGTCAGAATCACAACCCACCACGACAAAAATCACATTAGGGCCAAAACGTATCAGTACGTTTGTTGAGTTCTCTAAACAAGCGGTCATTCAATCTGCAATGGCTGTTGAACCAATGTTGCGTCAAGACATCCTGGGAGAGTATGCAGTGATGTTTGAAACTGCTGCATTAAATGGCAGTGGTTCTGGCGCTAACCCACGCGGTATCCGCAATGTGGCCGGTATTGGTTCAGTAGTAGGCGGCACTAACGGTGCAACTGTCAACTGGGGCCATATTGTTGGTTTGGAATCTGCAGTGGCCAACGTCAATGCCGAGCCAGATGTTAACTCAGGTTACTTGGTTAATACAAAAACCCGTGGCTGGCTAAAACAAACACTTAAAGCCACCAATTTGCCATTTATTTGGGATAACGGCGCGCAGCCACTTAACGGCTATCGTGCAGCTGTCTCAAACATTGTGCCAAGCAACTTAACCAAAGGCACAGCAACCGGCATTTGCTCTAACTTAACATTCAGCTCACGTTGGGAAATGTTAGTGCTGGCCACATTTGGTGCATTGGAGTTGACTTTAGATGAAGTGACACAAGCCACCAATGGCTTGAACCGCTTAATCTTAAATGCTTATGTGGATGTTGGTTGCCGCCGTCCTGCAGATTTTGCAGTGATGGACGATGCATTGACAGCTTAACCGTAAACCTCAGCTAGCCACCCCTAGCTTTTATACCCGCTTCGGCGGGTATTTTTTCATAATTTAGGAGCACATGATGAATACAGACAAAGATTTACCAGTCGACATGATTATTGTCGAACCCACCGTGATTGACGGTAAACATATTGAAGTGGGTACCGTACTTAAAAAAGTCGAAGCCCCGTTGGCCATGGATTTAGCAGGTAGTGGTAAAGCGCGCCCAGCAACTGAAGAGCTCATAAAGCAGTACAAAGAGCAAAAAGCAAATCAAGCAGCTGCAGCAAAAGCAGCCAAAGAAGCAGCGGATAAGGCTCAAGCAGAGCAAGCCCACGCTAATTCGGATGCATTAGCAGGCGTTATTGCTAACGCAATCGCTGCAGCGTTAAAAGCGCAAGCTCCAGCTCCAGCTCCTGCTGCTTAGCTTACGTTATGTTTACCGAGGATTTAAGCCTGTTTCTGGATGTGGAAACTGGCTTTGCTGTGAACGCCACATGGCAAACACAGCAAGTGCCAGTGATCTACGACCGTGCATACCTGGAGACACTGGGTATTTCTGCATCTAACCCGGTGGCTTTAACTGCAGAAGTTAAAGTGCCAGGTGTGACCCGTGGGCAGGCTATCCTCATTCAATCCATCAACTACACCATCGACGATATTCAGCCAGACGGCACCGGCATGGTGTTGCTTCAATTGAAACGAGCAGCTTAATGGCCCATTGTCGCACGCAGATCCGCAACGCAATTAAAGCACTGTTATTACCTTTACCTGCATTGGGCGGGCGCGTATTTACCAGCCGCTTTAGTAATTTACAGCTGGCAGAAGTGCCTGCTGTGGTGATTTATGGCGGCGAAGAAAACGTGCTGTCTGCAGATATTCACGACACTCTTTTAGAGCGTGATTACAACGTCAACGTGTCAATTAAGGCAACGTCTGTCAGCAATATCGACACGCTGCTGGATGATCTTGCTGAAGATGTAGAGCTGGCCATTGATGCAAATCTAACACTGGATGGGAAGGTGCAAAGCATTGTTCTGACTGGCAGCAATATCCAGATTGATGAAGATGCAGAAGTGCCGGTAGGCGAAGCGTTATTGCAATACCAAGTTAAATATTTTACCCAGGTCGGCGCACCTGACCAATTTTCTTAGGAGAAACTAAAATGGCAAAAACTACGTTATGGAAGGCCGTGCAGGTGGCGATGCAATCTGCGATCGGCGCTGACCTGCCCATTACTGCAATCACCAAAGCAAACCCAGGGGTGGTTTCAATTGCATCTCATGGTTTAGCAAATGGTGATTATATTTTGTTAAAAGACATTCAAGGCATGCCGGAAGTCAACAACAAAATATTTCGTGTGGCGGGCTCAACTGCCGGCACGGTTAACTTAGAGGGTGAAGATACCACACTGTATGGCACCTTTGTCAGCGGTAAAGCCAACAAGCTTACCTTTGGTACCAACTTTAGTACCTTGCTGGATTTCAACGTATCTGGCGGTGAGTTTGCCGATGTAGACACCACTACCATTCATGATTATGAATCCAGCAGCATGCCAGGTATGCCTAGTCCACTAGTGGCTACATCCAGCTCCATTTGGGATACATCCGATCCGGCATTAAAAGCCGCCAAATTGGCATCAGATACACAAGCGCAGCGCGCCTTCTTGCTGACATTCCAAAACAGTCAAAAATTCTTAATGAATGGCAACATTGGCTGCACTTTGATTCCAGTAGGCAGTAAAGGCGAGAAAGTCACCACCAACATCAAGTTATCAGGTAGCGGTAAATCCAATACCTACGCTAGCTAACCATGACAGTGGTGAATAAAGCCAATGTACCACCGCCTGCTTTACCTAAGCAGGTGGTGGATGTGCCGGAATTGGGCGGCGAAGTGATTGTAAGAGGGTTACTGCTAAGCGATAGATTAGCGGTTTACCGCAAAGCCAAAACGGATGATCTCTTTATCTCAGATCTGCTGGCTTGCACGGTAGTTGATAGCGAAAATGAGCCTATCTACACTAAAGAGCAGTGGGAAGAGTTTGGATCAAGTAACTTTAATCAATCATTAAAATTGTACAAAGTAGCTAAAGAACTTAGCGGCCTTGATGCAGAAGTTAACGAAAAAAAATAATCCAGCCTGGGGTGATCATGCGCATGAAAATTGCGGCACATCTCGGGCGCACATTGCACGAATTAGAACATTCAATAAGCAGTGAAGAGTTTGGTTTGTGGGTTGCCTATTTCACACCATCGGAAGACATAATCAATGAATCCTAATTATCAAGTCATCATCAGCGCCAAGGATCAAACCAAGGCCGCATTTGATGCTATTGCCGGCAACGTCACTAAGTTGAATGGTGCGCTTGGATTGCTTGGTGTGGGTATTTCTGCAGTTGGTTTAACCTCTCTGGTTAAAGATGCCGCCAACTTTAATGATGAAATGGGGGATTTGGCTCAAACCCTAGGGACCACTACAGAGCGCATGTCTGCGCTTAAGTTTGCTGCTGATATTGAAGGGGTCTTTGATGAGCTGCAAGGGGCCATGCAGCGTGTGGCCAGAGCCAGTGAAGAGGCAGCGGACGGTAGTAAATCTGCACAAGAAGCGTTTGCCAAACTAAAAATAGATCCAAGCCAATTTAAAGATACCGGTGCGCTATTTGAGGCCATTGTTGAGCAATTATCGCAGCTGCCAGATGGCGCGCAAAAAACCGGTATTGCAATGGATCTGCTGGGTAAATCCGGCGCTCGGTTAATCCCACTGATCAATGGTGGCGCTGAAGGTTTAGCCCGTGCCAGGGAAGAGGCAGAAAGATTTGGTTTAATTGTTAGCCAAGAGGCGGCAGATGCAGCCGGTGAGCTTAATGACAATTTGGCCAGATTAGAACTGGCTGGCAAAGGCCTGTCTCAAGAATTTGGCAATTCATTAATCCCTGCACTGTCTGATGTAGTTGAAAAAACAATTGAAGGGGCCAAAGAAGGTGGAGTGCTGCTTGGCGTACTAAAAGGCATCATCGAGCTTGGTGATGTAGTCATATTTGGCACAGAGCAAGAGCAGCGTGCAGAACGCATTGCCGAACTCACCCAGTTTATTAATTTTCAGCAGCGCCAGCTTAATGAAGTCTCATCCAGCTCAAATCCAGAAGTGCTTGAAAATATCCGTAAGAAAATTGCGGATGCAAAGACCGAAGTTAAAGAGCTTATCAATCTGCAATCAACACTTTATGATCAGTTAAAAGGCAGCGGCCAATCTGGCAGCAGTGGCGGTGCACCGAATACTGGTGGCACTGGCAAATCCGAAGCAGAAAAAGCAGCTGAAGCAGCAGCCAAAGAAGCCAAAAACTTTGTTGATAATTTAAAGAAACAAGCGGATCAACTCAACCTCACAAAAATTGAGCAGATATCCTATGAGGCATCACTGCTTAAATTAACTGCCACACAAAAATTGGCGGTGACTGCATCGATTGAAAAAATTGCAGTGCATGAGCGTGAAAAGCAAGCACTTAAGGATTTAGACGATTTTCAGAAACTGCTGAATGAATCAGAAGAGCGTGCGCTGGAATTGCAGGATGCAGCGCAGCAAGAAGAGGATGCTAGGCTTGAAGAGCAAATTGCTTCCTATGAGGATTTTAAGAAAAAGCTCACTGAACAAAATGAGCAGCTTAACCTAGATTTAATCACCAACGACAAAGCCCGCGCTAAAGCACAGCTTGAAATTGAAAATGCACGTGCAATTGAGCGCATTCAAAGCTTAATGCTAGAGCAAGACCAGGTTAATGAACTGCTCGAAGAACAAGCCAAAAACTACAACCTGCAGCTAAGTAAAATTGAAAAATCAACTTCCAATGTCGGCACTTTAAGCAAAGAGCTTGGCCGTCAATTTAACAGTCTGTTTGAAAATGCGGTACTAGATAGCGGTGATTTTGGTGATGCGCTGGATGGTTTAGGTAAAGACCTTGAACGCCTGGCACTGCAATCTGTCACCAACCCGTTTTTTAGGGGCATACAAGGTTTGCTGGAAGAGGGGATAAGCTACTTTATACCAGGACTATTTGCCAACGCTAAAGGTGGTGTGTATTCCGGCTCTGGCATAAGTCAATTCAGTGGCCGCATTGTTAATTCCCCCACTGTGTTTCCATTTGCAAAAGGCATTGGCTTGATGGGGGAGGCAGGTCCAGAAGCCATTATGCCATTACGCCGCACAGCAGATGGGGCGCTGGGCATTAAGGCGCAAGGCATGGGCGCTAATGTCACCGTTAATATTATTGGTGCGACTAGTACCCCTCAAATCAACCAAACCACCGATGACAATGGCAACACCAATATTGATGTGATGTTTGAAAAAGTGGAATCATTTTTAGGATCACGTGTGGCTAAAGGGCAAGGGGCTTTGGCAGAAGTGCTAGGCAGTAACTTTGGCCTAAGCCGTGGATTTGGAGCGCAAGGATAATGGCAAACTGGCCAACCACATTACCACTGCCCATGCTGGATGGTTACAGCGTAAGCCCACAGGCGGCTGTTATCAGAACCCAAGTAGAAGGTGGTCCAGCACGGTATCGCAGGCGTTTTAGTGATGCGCCTGAAGATATCACAGCCAATGTGCTGCTGACTGCTGCTCAAATGGTGATATTTAGAGCGTTTTACCGTGATGACATTCATATGGGGGCAGATTGGTTTGCCATGAATGGGCTAGACATTGGCAATGGTTATACCATCAACAGTGAAGTGCATATGGTGGGTCAATACAGTGCAGTTAAAGTTGATGCCAAAAAATGGAAGGTGAGTTTTAAGCTAGAGGTGCGCAATGCCTGATCCAACCTTAAGTGAAGCATGGAAAGAAGCCTGCGCATCTGTCCCTGCCGGTGAATTGATGTTTCATACCTTAGAGTTTCGCCACCCCAATTTTAGAGACGATGCCAACCAGCCCACCGCTATTCGCGTGGTGCTAGATCATAACGATTTAATTGCTACTTTAGAGACGGATGCGCCTTTGAATGCTGGAGAGCCGGTAGTGTTTGTGCCTATGGCATTTGGCTTGCAGTTGCCCAATGTAGAAAGCATTGCCATGCCAGAGCTTAAAATTGTACTGGATAACGTGAGCCGTGATATTGAAGCCAACCTTGCTTTGGCCACGGCCAGTCCTTACCCAATTGAAGTGACATACCGCGAATATTTAAGCAGTGATTTAAGCGCCCCACAGAACAATCCGCCTCTAACCTTTACTTTAAAAGACCCGGAAGCGGACGACTACACAGTGAGTGCTACTGCCAGCACCAGTGATTTAGGCAACCGCCAATTCCCTAACGAAGATTATATTGCTGCACGCTTCCCTGGCTTAGTGAGGTAGGTATGCACTGGGCAATACAATACCTTGGTCAACCATGGGTTGAGCATGACAACGACTGCTGGGCGTTTTTTAGACGTGTATCAGCGGATCATTTTCAGCGTGAACTTTCCATTATAGAAATCGATACCGCTAATTTACGGGCATGTATCGACCAATTTTTAAACCACACCGAACACCGCTACTGGAAAAAAACTGACACGCCAACCGATGGCGATGCGGTATTGATGTCGCAAGGGCATATGCCAACCCATGTAGGGATGTGGCTAGATGTGGACGGTGGCGGGGTGTTGCACTGCGTTAAAGGGGCGGGAGTGATTTTTACTAAAAGCAGCCAATTACGTGTATTGGGTTACAACGTAGTGGCTTATTACGCCTACAAGGCAGGTGATGCATGCTAGCCACCGTTGTTTATGCCCACAATACGTTTGATCCTGCAGATCGTAACATCAAGCAGATACGGCGTAGCAGATGCATTGCATCGTTAGCACCTAAAACACAACTGCCATTTATTGCCGTATTGAACGGTGCGCCAGTGTTACGTGCTAACCATGGCTGGCAAAAAACCATCAAGCATGGTGACATTTTAGTATTTGTGGAGCGGCCATTGGGTGGCGGTGGTGGATCTAACCCGCTCAAAGTAGTGCTGATGATTGGCTTAAGCTTGGCAGCGCCTCAAATTATCGGTGCGCTGGGATCGACAGCTTTGGGATCTGCGGGTGCTTTAACAACGTTTGGGCAAATTGCGGCTGGAGCTTTGGCATTTGCAGGAAAAATGGTGATCAATGCCTTAATGCCAGATGCCGCTGGCAGCAGCCGTTTACGCGCACAACAAACGCAGCAAGCTTCACCTACTTATTCACTCAGCGCTCAAGGGAACAGTGCACGATTGCTGGAGCCTATTCCGGTGCAATATGGCCGTCATTTGTGTTACCCAGACTACGCAGCAGAGCCATATACCGATTACCAAGGCAACGAGCAATATTTGTATCAACTGTTTTGCATTGGGCAAGGTGAATACGACATTGAAACAGTGCGGATTGAAGATACGCCAGTAGCTAGCTTTGCTGAAATTACCTATGAAATAGTGAGCCCAGGGCAGCGGGTTAAGTTATTCCCCACCAACGTGATCACCGCCAGTGAAGTATCCGGTCAAGAGATTACCACCACAACGCTTGGTCCATTTGTCGCCAATCCACCACTGTCGCGTGCCAATAAAATTGCGATTGATGTGGTATGCCCACGCGGCTTATTTTATGCCAATGATGAAGGTGGTTTAAATTCGATGACCCTCAGCTTTAGAACTGAGGCACGTGCCATTAACGATTTAGGTGTGGCCACTGGCAGTTGGACTACATTAGGCACAGAAAGCATCAGTGCTGCCAATAGCACCCCTATTCGTCGTAGTTATTTGTATACAGTCACAGAAGGCCGTTACGAAGTCCGCATGGTGCGTTTGGATGCTAAAAACACCAATTCGCGGGCTGGCCATGAGGTTAATTGGGTGGCTTTGCGTAGCTATATCCCTGGTGATGAGGACTATGGCAACATCACCTTGTTGGCCATGCGTATGCGTGCCACCAACAACCTTAGCCAACAATCTAGCCGCCGAGTAAATGTGATTTGCACGCGCAAGTTACCTATATGGACTGGTTCAGCTTGGAGTGCGCCCACCGCCACCACCAACCCAGCTTGGGCCATGGCCGATGTATTGCGCGCAGACTATGGTGGCCGATCAAGCAATAAGCGAATTGATTTGGCCAAGTTGCTTACATTAGCCAGCACGTATGCCAGCCGTGGCGATACCTTTAACGCGCGTTTTGATAGCCGCACTACCATTTTTGAGGCACTCACCACCATTGGTAAGGCAGTGCGCACCAAGCCATACCCGCAGGGCGGCACTTGGCATTTTTGGCGTGATCAACCGCAAAGCCTACCCGTGGCCATGTTTAACATGCGCAACATTATGCGTGGCACGGTAAAGGCGCAATTTTTAACGCCCAATGAAGATACAGCAGATTGCATTGATGTTGAGTATTTCAATGAGGTCAATTGGTCATGGGATACCGTGCGTGCCAAGCTGCCTGATGCAACAGAAACACGCCCAGCCAAAATGCGCATGTTTGGCATTACTAATCGCGCACAAGCATGGCGTGAAGGCATGTATGAATGCGCTGCCAATCGTTACCGCCGCAATCTGGTTACGCTTAATACTGAGATGGAAGGCTTTATACCCACCTATGGTGATTTGGTGGCGGTACAGCATGACAGACCTCGCTGGGGGCAAGCGGGTGACGTGCTTGAATACATTGCAGGCACTAAAACAGTTAAGACATCCGAGCCGCTTGATTTTAGCGCAGGTGGAAATCACTACTTTAGGTTTAAAAACCGCAATGGTTCTGGCACCGGTTATTACTTAGCCACACCAGGTGTGGACGAGTACCACGCAGTTTTGGATGTTGCACTGACGTTTACCCCAGACGTTGGAACCGATCGTGAGCGCACCACCTATAACTTTGGGCCATCGGATAGGGTAGATAAGCTTTGTCTCACCCGTGCAATTCGTCCACGTAGTTTAGAAAACGTGGAAATGAGCTTTGTGGTAGAAGATGCCGCTGTGCATACCGCTGACACTGGAACAGCGCCGCCACCAAGCAGCAGTTGGAACTTGCCTATTGTCATTACACGACCCATTGTGGCTGGCATTAACGTGATGCTGGGTGGTACATCAAGCAACCCACAACTCAATGTAACGTGGCAGCCTGCTCCGGGGGCTGATTATTACCATGTGGAATATAGCTACGATGGCACACTCACTTGGACACGTGCAGGTGAGCCCGGCATCAATAGCATGTCTTTCCCTGCGTTGCGTGCCGATGTGGCTGTGCGTGTGCGCGGGGTAGGCAAGGCAGTTGGGCCATGGGCTGAGTTTTATGCCACTAACTTATTTTTAGCCCCGCCACCCAATGTGGCCACCTTCTTAGTCAGCCGCCAATCCGATGGCACCCGCCAGTTTGATTGGTCATTGCCTGGTGCTACCCCACCAGATTTGGCTGGTTACAAAATCCGTGCGCGGGTTGGTACCAACGTTAGCTGGGGCTGGAATGATTTAGATCCGTTGCATGATGGGTTATTGACGGCCAGCCCATGGGAAACCAACCAGCTGGATGCTGGCGAGTATACCTTTGCCATTAAAGCAGTGGACGATTCAAAAATAGAATCATCTGCAGCCACCTTTGTGATTGCCGATTTGGGTGATCAGCGCTTGGCAGGGGTGTTGCTCAGTGTATTGCCACATACGCAAGGCTGGCCAGGCACCAAAACCGATTGCCACATTGAAGGCACCGCATTGGTGGCCAATGATACTACAGCGTGGTCTGCCAAAACTAATTGGAGCGCTTGGACGCGTTGGAATGTCACCCCAGAAAACCCGATTGTGTACGAGCACAGCATTATTGATTTGGGCGGGGCGCTGCCATTTACTCCGTTGGTGGATGCGATTGCTGCCGGAACAGCCGTGGCAGAAGAAAGCCACAGCACGGATGGCACTACCTACAGCAGCTGGGCACCCGTGGGCACATTGGTGACAGCACGGTATATCAAAATCCGTGTGACCGTGACTGCACCAGGCACCGACATTGCCGTGCTTAATTTAGTCAATATCAAACTGTCTGCAGAGTCTATTTCAGAAGAAATCAACGATCTGGATACCAGCACGCTTGCCGGCGCTTACCGCATTGGCACCGGTGATATCCGCCTGCCCATCTCCAAACCATATCAATTAATTAGCCAGGTGCAGCTCACCTTGCAAAACGTGGGCGCTGGCTGGACATGGGAGCTGATAGACAAAGACAACACCGTGGGCCCACGGATCAAGATTTATAACGCAAGTAACGCATTGGCCGATGCCGATGTGGATGCATTTATTAGAGGAGCATAACCATGCCATGGCCAAGTAGTAATGTTGACACAACCCACATGGATGCAGCCACGGACGACGCCAGCCAAGCGCGTTCGGCCATTAAGCAAATGGCAGATAACGTTAACGCCATGAAAGACATGCGAGGCGTGGCTGATGGCGTGGCCGATTTAGACAGCGGTGGCTTGGTACCCACGAATAAGTTACCCACCATCCCAGCCAACAAAGGCGGCACAGGCCAAACTGCTTATACGGTGGGGGATATTTTGTATGCCAGCGCCACTGGGACACTCACTAAATTAGCCGCAGGCACCAGTGGCTATGTGCTAAAAAGCAACGGCCCTGGTGCAGCGCCCAGCTGGCAGCAAGAGGGTGGTGGCTTGGTCAGTGGCACCCGTTTGATGTTTCAGCAAACCACCCCACCCACCGGCTGGACCAAAGAAACCAACAGTGCATTTAACGATGTAGCGTTGCGTGTGGTGACCGGTACGGTGAGCAGTGGCGGTGCAGATGACTTTACCACGGTGTTTGGCGCTAGCAAAACCACGGCCAGTCACACTTTAACACTTGCACAAATTCCAGCGCACACCCACACCCAAAATGCAAAATTGTCTGCTTTTGGTTCAGTTTCAGCAAACTCTTTATTATCAAATGCCAACGCAGGTGCTGGAACCAACACAGAGCAAACAGGCAGTGCCGGTAGCGGTGGCGGCCACTCTCATGGCTTAACACTCAATCTCAAATACCGCGATGTCATCATTGCCCAGAAAGATTAACCATGTTTGGATCTAGCAAAGACAAATCCCCTATCTGCCCATTGTTAAAAGGCGAATGCGTGCAAGCGCAGTGCATGTTTTGGACGCACATACGAGGCATGCACCCGCAAACCGGCGCCGAGATGGACATGCCGGATTGCGCCATTAAATGGCTGCCGGTGTTGCTAATTGAAAGCAGCAAAGAAACACGCCAAGCCGCTGCAGCGGTAGAAAGCCTACGCAATGAAAACGTGACCACTGGCCAGCAAATTACCGGGGCATTGATGCAGGTAGCTGCCACCAATAGCCAGCAAATGCTAAGGGGGAATAGATGAACATCGTCATTAACCCCATTGCCGAGACGGTGACCATTGATGGTATGACCCGCAGTGTGGATGTGATCATGCTGGATGAAAGCATTACTGAGGTGACCTACAACATGGCCAGCAACGTAGGGGCATTGGTGCGCAATGGCCAGCGAGAAACCTTTGGCAGAACTGTGTTTAACAACTTGTATGCGCAGTATGTGCAGCGTTGGAAAGCCGCAGGCACCCCACCGGCACGCACGCTTGAGCAGGCAAAAGCAGACAAGCGCGAACAAATTAACTCCATCCGCGATAACTTGGAGCAAAGCGGCTTTCCGTATCAAGACAAAATCATTGATTCAAACCCCGTGAGTGTGCAGCGCATTACGGTGGCGGTGCAAGCAGCACAGGCTGCCATTGGAGCTGGCCAACCCTTTGCCATTACTTGGACATGCCAGGACAACAGCACGCTTGATTTAGATGCGGTGGGTATGTTGGGCATGCCAGTGGCACTGGCTATGTTTGCTAACGGCCTGCATGAGACCGCGCGCGCAAAAAAAGACTTGATTGATGCAGCAACAACCATTGCAGAGGTGGGGGCCGTGACATGGGAATAGTGTTTTGGAGTTTGTTTTTATTGCTGTTGGTCATGCACAGCAATCGTCTGCAGATATGGATTGTGATAGATCAGCTGTTAAATGCGCTGCTGTGGGGGTGGGCAGATGAAACGCTGAGCGCACGCGCCTGGCGAATGCGCTACAAAAAGCGTCGGTGGATGTGGGCGGTGCGCATCATCAATTGCGTGGTGTTTTGGCAAGACAACCACTGCCAATCAGCCTACACATCAGAAAAACTGCAGCGGCACATCTCACCAGAATATCGACCAGAAAAAGGACAATAAAAATGCCAGATATCAACACCCATTTAAACAACGCATACATTGTTATCACTGGCATTGTGAGTGGCCTGATTGGCTTTGGCTTTGATGTGCAGCCAGCGACCTTATGGACCGCTTCATTTGGTGCCTGTATTGGTGTGGCGTTTAAACCACCGATTAAAGCTTGGCATGGCGTCTTGCTGATTATTGGCGGCGCTGCAGGGGTGGGTTTGTTGGTGCCTTTCTTCACGCCCAATTTGCCATCATACCCGGAGAAAAGCCTGGCGTTTGTGATAGCGGTGATTTTGCTTGGTGGCCGCAATTTATTGCCCACCAAGATAGAGCAAACAATCGATACAGCGTTTAAACAGCTTGAGTTATGGATTTCAACTTGGAGACCCAAACCATGAGTTTTATTCCATTGAGTTGGTTGGAGTTAAGCACGCTGCTTTTAAGCGTGTATGTGCTGGCAGAGAGTGTGCCGGCATTTTGTAGCATGCCAGGGCGGTACCAGTTGTTTTGCCATAAGGCCAAGTACGTGGTGAGCGCTGCCAGTGCGATGGCTGTGGCCTTTGTGGTGTTTACGCCGCTAAGTACAGCCACGCAATGGCTGCTATTTGGATTGATGGGCAACATCAGCCTATTTGTATGGCCACGCACGCTCTGGCGTTATAGGCGCATGTTGAAAGAATTGGAATTATTTTTAATGGATCAGGAGGTGCATGATGAAGGCTAAGATTGTTGCAATATTTTTACTGTGCATGGTGGCCATGGTGGCACAGGCCGCTATTTATCGCATACTGTCTACGGATTTATATGTAAACGGTATGCCGCCCAACCTCACCACAGCACAAAAAGCCAAGTGGCTGGACCAGGTGAATAAAACTGAAACTGATACAGCCATCGATGCCGGCAAATACAATCCGATCACCACCACCAATGCCAGCAAAAAGGTAAAAGATCTGGATAAACCAGTGATTGTGGTGCCCACCTGCGTTGCACCGCAAGTGCTTAACGTGGCTACTAACACATGTGAGAACCCACCACCGCCCATATGTGTTGCGCCACAGGTGTTAAACACCACCACCAACAAATGCGAAACGCCTATTGTAAGCACTGAGCCTAAACTGATTGACAGTAACAGATTGCCATCCGGCGCTAACTTTTGCGGATGGGGTGGCACTTGTACCATTCCAGTAGGTGTTACAGCGCGAGTTTATTATGGCGTAGGGCAATATCAAGTCTATAAAGATAACGTCACTGGCACGATTGCTTGTAGCCAATCAGCTATCGGCAATTTAGGCTTAACAGGCAATTTTGTTGCAACCTGTAATTGGGTAGACAATAAAAACCTGCTGGATGTGTTAGACCCTAAAGGGCAAAACTTAATGCCTGCCGTCAATGCATCATTAACACCTGTAGGTTCGGCAGGGTTTAGTGTGCCAATGATTAAAGCTGACCCAGTGCCGAAACTGCAAACATTCCCATACGCAGGCGCATTCCGTATCTCTTGCAACTATTCACACGGCAACTTTGATGACCCGATTGTTTACCCTGGCTTAGTGGGCGCATCGCATCATCACACATTCTTTGGAAACACATCTATCAATGCCTATTCAACCGTTGAAAGCATTGTAAAAGAAGGCAACAGTACTTGCTCTGGCGGTATTCTTAATCGTTCAGGTTATTGGATGCCTAGCCTGATCAATACGGCCAATGGTGCACCACAAAAACCAAGCGTGGTGATTGTTTACTACAAAGCAGCTGATGATAAAAATGGGGCATATATTCAAGCGCCACCCGCTGGTTTACGCATGATTGCTGGCAATGCTAGACCTCGCGCAATTGGTGAAGCAGAGGGTGCTTATGAATGCCACGACAGCACACAAGCCATGAACCCTGCCAATTGGGGCATATTGTGGAAAGATAAAACCCTTAAATCATGTGGTGGCGGTGTTCAGTATTTACGCATGATTATCTCATTTCCTCAATGTTGGGATGGTAAAAACTTAGACAGTCCAGACCATAAATCTCACATGGCCTACGCTTGCGGAAACAACTGCAAAGATGCCACTGGCAAAATTGCACCGTCTGCAAACTCATGCCCTGCAAGCCATCCTGTAGCCATTCCATCTATTGCCATCAATGCCGACTTTTACGGCTTAGACCCTAACGCTAAATACCGTTTAGCGAGTGACAACTACAGCACAACTTATGCTGGCGGTTACTCACTGCATGCCGACTGGATGAACGGATGGGATGAAAGCACGATTAATCGCGTGGTAAAAAACTGTTTAAACAATCCGCGTGATTGTGGTGGCGCATCCAATTTGGGTGATGGGGAAAAACTCTACGGCGTAAATTCGGATTAATATGAAACGGACAATCAATCTAATCGTCATTCACTGCAGCGCCACGCCCAATGGCAGACCAAACACGGCAGCAGATATTAATGCCTGGCATGGTGAGCCTGTTTATAGCAATGGCAAGTTAGTGCGCAAGCATAAGTTTGAGCGTGCATCACAAGCAGTGAGGTCATTCAATCCACATTTTAAATACCTTGGCTACCACTTCATCATCGAGCGAGATGGCACGATAGTCACAGGCCGGCATTTAGAAGAGCAGGGTGCCCATGTGGCTGGCCACAATAAAAACAGCATAGGCATCTGCATGATTGGCACCGATGAATACAACTCGCTGCAGTGGGATAGCTTAAAAAAAGTCATCACCAAACTGGCTGGGGACATTTACGGCAAACCCACCGATTCCATCAAAAATGCGCTGGCCATTCTTAAAATGATTGGCGTCAATATTTGTGGTCATCGTGACCTAAGCCCGGATAAAAACGGAAACGGCAAGGTTGATCAGCATGAGTGGTTAAAAACCTGCCCAGGCTTTGATGTGGCCACATGGGTGGACAACATGCGCAAGCAGCTGCCAACGGAGTTACATCGTGAACCCACTTAGCTTCATTACCGGACTCAGCTGGCAAACAAAGTTAATTGCCATTGGGGCACTATGCATTGCAAGTTTTTTGGCTGGTTGGCGCGTACACGGTTGGAAAACAGAGGCGGGGCAGGGTCGTAGTATAGCCAAGCAAGAAATAACGCGTCAAAACGCGATTGTGGACGTCGGCAAAATTGTGCAGGCGCAACAAAAGCAGGAAGTTGAAACAAAAATTGTCTATAGGACCATCAGGGAGCGTATCAATGAAAAAGACGATAAGCGTATTTGTTTTGCTGATGCCGATGCTCTCAGCGTGTGGAACGATGCAATCGCAGGTGCGGATCAACATCGACGAGAGCCTGCTGCAGAGACCACAGAAAATGCAGCCGTTATCGCCACCGTCGAGCAAGTCCTCACCAACGCAGCAGACAACTTTCAGATCTGCAACGAAAACGCCATCAAGCACAACGCCTTGATTGATGCAGTTGTGGTCTACAAAGGCAAAATGTGCGTTTGTGCTGAGTGAATTACTCTGCAGGGTTAGATAGGTTTTTATCTATAGGTGAAATATTTGTGTTGCTTTGCGTGTTTGCATTTATTGGTGGTGTGATTGGCGGCGCAGTTAAAGCTTGTGGTTGAATATACTCTTGGTTTGATGGTTGGTTTTTAAGACCAATAGTAAGGTATTCCGATGCTTTATTAGCAAGATAGACTGCTGTAGTTAATAATGCTCCAAGCACAACTGCGCCGCCCAGGATCATATTCTTCCATTTAATTAAATCGTCAACTTTAGTCTTAACTCCCTCAACAGAGCTGGTAAGGTGTTGTAGTGATGTCTGTACTTGGGTGATGCTTTTTTGCATCTCCATAATGGATTGCACAAAACTATATTCAGGGTGACCGTAACCAATGTTCTGCGCAGGCGGAACCTGTGGAACACTAGTGGGTTCTTGATCTGGTGTTTCTTTGTATTTATCTTGTGCTTTTTTCATGCTTCAATGCGTGTTTTTATCCACTCCCACATGTCAGATGGGCCTCTTCCATAATAGCTTGTAATAGGTACTACAAGGCTTGCTCCAACGGGAGATGGTACGCCAGGATCTTGGCCTGTGATTTCTAGATGATTGCAAAGTTCGATAGTTGTGCCACTGAAATTAATCAACCAGCCACTATTTCCTTGCAGCTCATGTCTGTTCTCAACGGGTACTTTGGACTCAACCGCTTTAGTTAACGGTTCAATTTCATGTCTTAGAGGTATTGCTATATATACTGGCATAGTACAAACATAATAGCATTTTTGAGTTTTGTTTGTGAATTCCCTTAGGTTGCTTTAACACTGAATAGCCTAGTCTGCGAATTTGGCATTTTGAATTCCAAACAGGGATTCACACTAGACTATGCCAGCTTTTAGCCAAGAATTTTACTGAGCCTTTTATTGGCGCGGGGCGTTGTGGGTTCGAATCCCTCTCTCTCCGCCACCTCCCCCCTCAAGCAACAGCCATTAATTTTCAGTTCTATCGAATCCTAAATCAGGCATAGTAAAAGTTTATACAGTGCTGATATATTTTCAGGTTGATTTAAGTTTCACACTGTACATTGAATCACTCTAATTCATTAAAAGGAGCGATTCTATGAAAACATCTATTTACAAATTATCACTGGCAGTTGCGTTTACATATGCAGCCATGTCATCCAGCGTTTATGCAGATGATGACGATATACAAGAAATGGAGGCCATCTCTAAACAGTTCGGGTTCATTAGCTTAGACGAGGCGAAAGCCAAGGCGTTGGCAGCAAAACCGGGGGTTATTAAAGATGCGGAGTTGGAAAACCGTAAATTTAGCAAAGGTTGGGATTATGAGTTTGAAATTGTGGACGGCGATGGCAAGGAGTGGGAAGTCAACATTGACGCTAAAGCAGGCATAGTGAATAGTATACAACGCGAGTGGTTTTAATCACTTAGACACATTCTGCTTAAGCATCATTCTGCTTGCATGGACTGTTCAAATATCAGACAGCCCATGCAATTTCCGTATCAATTATTTGAATTTAGCTTCTACACGCAAGCCGCCAAGTGCGGCAGACCTACCAAATACCAATGTTCCCTCATAGCTCTCAACAATATCGTTGACGATAGCTAATCCCAAGCCGCTTCCAGGTTTCGATTCATCCGCACGAAAACCACGACGTGTTAATAAGTTTAAATCATAGAGTGAAGTACCTTCACCATCATCCTCTATGACAAAGGAGGTGGTATCTCCGCCAATAACTGTCAGGGAAACTCGATTGCGACACCATTTGCATGCGTTATCTAATAAATTACCCAGCATTTCTAATAAATCCTCCTTATCACCTTTAAATTGGGCATCTGCGATGATTTCCCAGGTGATAGTCACACCTTTTTCTGCATAGATTTGTCTTAATGTGTTGACCAGTTCGGTAACGCTGAGGTTTAAATTGGCTTGACGACCAGGGCGGATATCGCCAATCAGTCTTGCACGTTTTAATTCGCGCTCTATTACTTGGTGCATGGCCTTGGTGGACTCGTAGATTGACAACTCTGACTCAGCAAGACTGCTTGAGTGTAGTTTGTCTGCAGTTTGATTAAGCAAGGTCAGTTTTGTTTTTAGGCTGTGCGCTAAATTGCCAATCGATTCGCGTGAGCGCTGATACTTTTTATCCATTGCCGTGAGTAGACGGTTAATTTGAATAATCAATGGCATGATTTCTGCCGGTGCCTGCACGTCTAGATGGGTGGCCTCGCCGCGTTCTAACTGCGCGATGTTGGCTTGGACTGCTTGGAGTGGCGTCAAGGCATTAAGTATCAACCGACGCTGTACAAACAAAATGATGGCCAAGCCAAATATAGAGATGGCGGCATACAGCCACTGAAAGCGATGAATATTGGCTTGTAATGGTTGAATATTTTCGGCCACTGCTATGCTGATAGTTTGGTTGTTTTTTTTGTAGCCATACAGCATCACCAGCAGAGGTTGTTGTTCAGGGCCGGTGATGTTTAATTTTTGGGTTTTACCAGAAGGTAGCGCATATGTATTAAGCGTTGTATCCCACAGTGAGCGTGAAATAAGCTTTTGTTGAGCTGTTGATACAAGGTAGTAGTGACCTGAGAATTGGCGCTGGTAAATGGCGCCCATGCGCTCTGCATCTAGCGATAGCTCGCCATTGGGGCTAACTGTTACAATCGCCAGCAAGTTTTCACTTTCGCGTTGGAGTCTGTCGGTTAGCTGATTTTCTGTAAGCACACTGATTGCGTAACTTGCAATTAACCATTGCAGAACAAGCAGCACAACCAAACTAAGTGTCAGGCTCCACGATAACCTAGCTCTGAGCGAGGTCATGACTCGTCACTCTCAAACACATAACCTTGGCCTCTTCTGGTTTTAATCAAATCAGCGCCAATGATTTGACGAAGCCTATTCACATAGACCTCGATCACATTGCTGTCTTTATCTTCGTCATATTCATAGACGTGTTCGGTCAATCTTGATTTGGAAAGCACTTGGCCAGGATGCAACATGAAATAACGCAGCAATTTAAACTCTGTGCCAGTAAGCGGGTAAGTTTGCCCATCTCGAAGTTCTATCTGCTGTTTGTCCTCATCCAGAGTGAATTGTGTTGTGCTTAAGTTGCCAATCGTCGCACCAATACTACGTTTAAGGACAGCATTCATTCTTGCGAGCAATTCATCAAATTGAAACGGTTTACCAACATAGTCGTCCGCACCGGCCTTAAATCCATCTACTTTTTCTTGCCAACTACCTCTGGCGGTCAGAATCACCACCGGTACCTGATTGTGTCGTGCACGCCAACTTTTGAGCACCTCAAGTCCATTCTTTTTAGGCAATCCCAAGTCCAACACAATTAAGTCATATGGTTCAATATCGCCTAGGGCTTCTGCATCCATGCCATCTTGCGATAAATCGACAGAAAAGCCAGCCTTGCTCATGGCCTGCTGTAACTGCTCGCCCAATGTGACGTCGTCTTCAACTAATAAAATGCGCATGCTTAATCTTGTTCTAGTTTGATTAAAGCGCCGGTTTTGGCGTCCAGCTTGATTTCCCAGACAGTACCATGGGCGTCTAATAGCTCAACTTCGTATACGTACAACCCTTTTTTAGATTCAAGCTCTGTTTCGAGTATCTTGCCAGCTTTAATAGATTTGGCCTTCGTATGGATGGCTTCCAATGGTAGTATTTGCCCGGATGCACTCAGTTTACGAGCTGTCGCTTGGTCAATATCAGCTTGCGTAGGCATGGGATGTAAAATCATCAATACACACGCAAATGACATTAATAGCAAGGATTGATAGTGTTTAATTTGAATGAACATTTGTTTCATACCAAATAGTAAGTGAGTATGTTTAAAGTAGCCAGCGTAAACCACTAGGCTTAATTGAACATGAATATTGTAGTGTTTTTATGCAGATATGAAAGTTGGCTTTTTAAGCATGACCGTTGAAATAGCATTGTTGTTTATTGTGGTTGGTGCCTGTGTTGGTGCGCTATCCGGTTTACTAGGTATTGGTGGTGGGTTGGTGTTGGTCCCGTTCTTTTCCGCCGTTTTTACTCTACTTAACCTGCCAGCCAATAACGTGTTTCATTATGCGCTGGGCACTTCCATGGCTTGTATTGTGCTGACTTCTGCATTTAGTTTAATGGCACATCAGCGCAAGCAGGGTGTTTTGTGGCATTTCGTAAAATCCATGGCGCTTGGTGTGGTGTTAGGAGCATTTTTTAGTACGTTTTGGGTGGCAAGCTTAAAAAGTACCATGCTGATGATTATTTTTTCTGTGTTTTTGGTGTTTGTTGCTTGGCAGATGTTAAGTGCCCATTCACAACAAGCAGAAGATACTTCACCGGCTAAAGTATCAAGCATCGAGTTGTTTATGGTATCAACACTCATAGGTGTGATTTCAGCCATCGTTTCAATTGGTGGCGGGTCGCTGACGGTGCCATATTTAACGCATAGAAAAGTGCCTATCAAACAAGCTATTGGTACTTCAGCGGCGCTAGGTTTGCCTATCTCACTAGCAGGTACGCTAGGATATATGTATAACGGGCCGGGTATGTTGTGGCTAGACCAAATACCTCTTACCTTAGGCTATATTTATTTGCCTGCAGTATTGTTTGTTTCCATCACGAGTATCTTTACGGTAAAGCTAGGTGCCAATCTGGTACATCGGCTGCCAGTTAACGTGATTAAGCGGATTTTTGCTTGTTTGCTGATAGTCATCAGCATCAAAGTACTTTGGTCAGGTGTTGCATAAATTGGTGCGATAATATTATATGGTCTCAGTTCATCACACAACATCAACAAAACTTGCATCCGGCAATCAAGACGTTAGTCAGTGGATAGATAGCGTTACCCAACGTTTTTCTGATGAAGAGGTTGCCCTCATACGTCAAGCCTGTGCAGTGGTCACGCCTTTATACGTCGATCAGCGTGAAATTACCGGTATATCTACTATCGAGCACGTGTTAGGTGTAGCCACCATTCTAATCGACATGAATTTAGATGCCGAATCTATAGTGGCAACTATTTTATATGCGGTCCCAGACCTTTTACCAGATTGGCGTGAAACGTTAGAAACACAATTTGGCCAAACCGTTACCAGCTTGGTCGATGGTGTATCACGCATGGAGCAGATTCAGGAGTTTAGCGTCATTGAGGGCTTGGATTGCGCTGAAACTAAAGAGGGCAATCATGCGCACCAAATCGAGAGCCTGCGCAAAATGTTATTGGCAATGGTGGAAGACATTCGCGTGGTGCTTATTAAGCTGGCAGAGCGCACCCAAACTTTGCGCTGCCTATCGGGCGCACCCCAAGATCTACAAAGACGTATTGCGCAAGAGAGCCAAGGGATATTCGCGCCGTTGGCTAACCGTTTGGGTGTATGGCAAATCAAATGGGAATTAGAAGACCTTTCATTGCGCTATCTTGAGCCAAGCCTCTATAAAGAAGTGGCCAAAATGCTGGATGAGCGACGCGTGGATCGAGAGCAATACATTGTCGATGTGGTAGCGCAACTGAAAGAAGAGTTAAGCCACGCGGGAATTAAGGGAGAGGTCACCGGACGACCTAAGCATATTTTTAGCATCATCAAAAAGATGAAGAGCAAGCATCTGGATTTTAATGAGCTTTATGATGTGCGAGCTGTGAGAATTCTGGTAGATGACATAAAAGACTGTTATACAGCACTCGGCCTCATCCATAGTTTGTGGCAACCCATTCCCGGTGAGTTTGACGATTACATTGCGCGCCCGAAAAGCAATAATTACCGTTCACTGCATACTGCGGTGACGGGCCCGCGTGGCTTGGCGCTTGAAGTGCAAATCCGTACCTTTGAAATGCATCAGCACTCTGAGTTGGGAGTAGCCGCCCATTGGCGTTATAAAGAGGGTGGTAAATCAGATGCCAAGTTTGATGAGAAAATTGCTTGGTTGCGCCAAATATTGGCCTGGAAAGACGAAGTGGCTGATACCGGCGATTTGCTGGAACAGTTCAATAGTGCTTTGTTTCAAGACAAAGTCTACGTGCTCACACCACAAGGCAAGGTAATTGATTTACCCATGGGCTCGACCCCCGTGGATTTTGCTTATGCTTTACACACAGATTTGGGACATCGCACACGCGGCGCTAAAGTCAACGGTAGCATCGTGCCTCTCAATACCAAATTACAAAACGGCCAGCGCGTGGAGATTCTCACATCCAAACTTGGTTCACCCAGCCGAGACTGGCTGAATGCCTCGCTTGGCTATCTGCAAAGCGCCAGTGCGCGCGCCAAGGTCAGACATTGGTTTAAGTATCAACATTTTGAGGAAAATGTAGCACAAGGCCGCACCAAGCTAGACCGTGAGCTACATCGGGCTGGGGTGGGTGCAGTTAACCAAGAAAAAATTGCACAAAAATTACAATTTAATAAATTGGAGGATTTTTTAGCGGCGATTGGGCGTGGAGATGTTAGTGAACACCAATTAGCGCTGGCCATACAAGAAGAAGTGGCCCCTGGCGGAGAAGTGGCGCCAAAAATCATGGGTGCCAGAAGAGCTATCAGCCAAACAACACAATCAGGTGTGGTGGTAGAAGGCGTAGGAAACTTGCAGACTACTACCGCAAAGTGCTGCAAGCCCATGCCCCCTGATGCAATTGTGGGTTATTTGACACGCGACCATGGTGTGACCATTCACCGCGATATTTGCGCTTTTATCACACGCATCCCCGAAGATCGACTAAATCGCCTATTAGAGGCAAAATGGGGGCAACATCAAGTTGCACGCATCGAGGTGGGTATCGAGGTGGAAGCCCATGACAGACAAGGCTTGTTGCGGGATATCAGTGATTTGTTTTATCGTGAAAAGGTGAATGCTACGCAAGCCAATACCATGACCAGAAACCACTTTGCACACATGCAATTTACGCTACAAATTACTGACAGGGAACAACTCAGTCGGCTGATGGCCTTGATAGGGCGTATCGCAAGCGTGGTAGCAGTTAGGCGACGCGTTTAGTCGCCTCCGATCACATTATGAATGCAATGGTCTGTTGTCTGTAGACACTGCTCCAGTCGCGGTTGCAAAACTTCCAATCACAATCGCTAGCAAGTGGTAAACCGAAGGCACCAATGGGATTGCACTCAGCGCAGGTAAAAACTCAAATGCAATGGCAATCAACGGGATGAATCCTAGCCATGTTTTGCCAATCAGCTTTCCTCTAACAAAGCAAATATAACACAGCATTAACATCGAGCAGAAATGCAATAGCAGGGGCAAGTTCACCATGCTCATACCTAAACTTCCACTGCTGATTGTTGAGCTTGAGTCAACATAAGTGAGGTAAGCCGGAATCATGAACAAAATGTAAATCACTACAAATGCTGAGGTGTTACTTAGGGCTTTATTCATCATTTAAGTGCCTCCAGTGCTTGCTTTACGCATTGATTAAACCTTAATTTAACTCAATTAAGTTTGTTAATTAGATACATGGCTGCATCATAAATCGTATATTTAAATTAAATAAGTACCTCTAAACGAACATAACTGTTTCCTATAGGGATACAATCAGTTTATGTATGACTTAAATTTAATGATTATTTTTGCGCATGTGGTCAATGAGCAAAGTTTTTCTGCAGCAGCAAAAAAACTCAATGTATCGCGCTCATCTGTCAGTAAGGCGGTGGCAAAGCTGGAACACGCCTTAGGAGCAAGTCTACTCAACCGAAGCACTCGGCATTTGAGTCTAACGGAGGTTGGCACAGCTTTTTTTGATTATTGCACGCGCATTAATTACGAGGCGGATCAGGCGCATAGGATGATTGAGAGCTTGAATACGCAGCCCAGAGGTGTGTTGAAAGTGGCTGCGTCTGTTGCATTTGGCACGCTGCATATTGCCCCTGCTATTGGGGACTTCTTGCGGCTGTATCCTAAGTTGGATATCGATGTGACCATTACGGATAGGGTGGTGGACTTAACTGAGGAAGGTTACGACGTCATCATATCGGTGATGCGGGATTTGCCACAGCATCTGGTTGCTAAAAAGTTAGCACCCATACGTCGGAAATTGTGCGCCACCCCCAGTTACTTTGATGAGTTTGGAACACCGCTTATCCCGCAAGACTTGGAAAAACATAATTGTCTGGACTATATACACTCTGGTGATAAAGGCCTCTGGCGCTTTACTGGTCCTGTAGGGGAGGTTTCCGTGCCAGTATCCGGTAGGCTGCGCATCAACGATGACGAAGCGCTTTCACAGGTGGTGTTAGGTGGTTTTGGTTTGGCGTTACTCCCAACATTCATTATAGGTAAAGATATTCAGGCTAAACGCCTAAAATCAGTGTTGTCCGAGTACATTCCTGTAGAGCAACATGTTTATGCACTGTTTTTACCCAATCGCAATCTTCCGCTCAAAATTCGCGTCCTAATAGACTTTTTGATGGAGCGCTTTGGTAACGAACCTTACTGGGACATGGAGTAACCATAATCTTTTATTTTTGAGTACAAAGCGCGTTCATAAGCGCTAAGCCATGAAAAGTTAAGTGCTATTGGCTTGCAGCATTGCAATTAGCAGCCAGCCACTTGCCTTGAATGTTAGCCTGTTCGTTGATGGGATTGCCTTGCACAGTACCAGTAAACGTTGTTTGTCCTGTAAAGTGTTGAGCATCAGTAAGCGTGCCTTGGGCTACCCCATTACCTTCCAGTTGTGGGTTTTTACAGACGTAATTCATGCGATAAGCATTTCCATTACGCGTAATATTGCCGACTCTGCAGCCCGCTTGATTTTCAAATGTGCTCGGCATCACTTGTTGTTTTGCCATCTCGGGCGTTACACACGTGGTAGATTTTGCTGCGCCATTTTTAATGTCTGGTAATTCAACGCCATATTCCTTTGCCAAATCGTTGATATTTTTCATTTGATCCGGTGGCACTTGAGATGCCAAGGATAATAAGTTAGATGTGGTAGTAATTTCCCATAGGCCAGGTTTGATGGAGACTTCCGCCGCGCACAGCCCTGCGGAAAACAACAGTGTTGTTAGAGAAACGCCTATTTTTTTAGCTTGCATGCATCACCTTTTGTCAGTTGTTGTATAGGTATGAGGCATCTATTACCCACTAAGTTCAGCGCTAGTTTGCACACTCAGATACGGAATTCGGGTTAATTGCACGCTAGGCGATGAATTGAGATAGCGCACAAGACGCTAAGTATTGCTGCAGATATTGCTGCAGAGCACAACAGGGCAGGAGGTGTGGGCAGATGAGCGTTTGAATCAAATTGGCGAATCGAAATACAATTGATATTGATTTTTACCACTTGTTTTCGCTTTATACATCATCTGATCGGCACGCTGGATTGCTTCATCAAAATGTTCATGTGCATGTTGCCAAATAGCAATACCAATGCTGCAGCCAATGTGATTACCAATCTGATTCACACCTTGAATAATCCGTGTCGCGATTTGCGCCAGCACGTCTTGCTTGTGATATTCGTTGAGGTGAAGGCAAATAATAAATTCATCGCCACCATAGCGTGCTGCTAAATCATGTTCTCTGATGGATTGACGAATGACATGTGCCGTTTCAGTGAGTACTTTATCGCCCTCAACATGTCCATGTTCATCATTCACTTGCTTAAAGCCATCCAGATCGATAAATACAAAAGCAAGCCGAACATCTGGTGTGGTTAATAGTGATTGCTGCATTTCCTCAAGCTTTTCATAAAAGTAGGCACGGGTTGGCAGCAAAGTTAGCTTGTCGTGTTTTGCGATATTCAGTGCTTCATGCATGGCCTGTTTTTCTTCGGCCAAGGCTTTAATATTTTTGAAAGAGATAATGTGTTGCTCTTTCATAGCATGATGCATTTTGGCCAGACGGTTAAATTCTTTTACCGGACCAAATTTTCCCGCTTTGACATTACCAGCATGCGTACCTTCGATAATATCGTTCACATGACTACTTATATAGTTGGCTAACATAAACGATAAGCCAATGCTGGCTAGAATAAGCAGTATGCAAAAACCTGCCAGTTGCAACAGTGCTTTATTAATGTCTTGATTCAGCGTCTTTTTGGGAACACCAATCGCCACGTACAAACCCCAATTATTGACTTTGATTAACGAGGCTTTTACTTTGAGATTATCGCTGGTCACGGCCTCAAATTTTTCATCGCCATTCTTTTGAATCGCCCGCATCATATCGCTATTGCTTAGCTTGCCAATATGCCATTCCGGGTTGTGAGAGCGTGACATCACTGTCCCATTCCTATCCAATACCCATACTATCCAATCTGAGGGCAAGTTTTGATTATCAATCAATCGCTCCAATACATCGACCGAGTAAATCATACTAAGACAGTAAGCGACTTTACCGCCTTGAAACACTGGCGCCCCCACCGCAAATAATGGTTTTTCATGAAAGGGGGATTTGAAAAGTGCTGATACAGTAGGTTTGCCGGTATCAAATACTTCTGCAACAGAAGGTAAGTCATGGACATTGAATTGCGGGCTGCCGAAAGGGCGTTTGGTAAACAGTACAATATCCCGATTAATATCAATCAACGTGATGGCAATCGCTTGTTTATTGATGACGTTCAATCGTAGTGAGTGCGTATAGAGCGCTCTTAAATCGGTATTGACTGCAGCATCGCTGGTTGCAATGCCTTCTAAAAATGCGACGGATGAATTGATCTTCTCGTCTAAGTTGCTGGCTATGGACTGAGTACGTTCAATCAGCTCAATATCATGGAGTTTTTGTTGAGAATCGCCTAAGGCATGAATTAAATAAACGGCATAGACAAACAAGGGTAGGCTGCCAAAAAATGCAATCAGCACTAGCCAAGCTTTTAAACTGACTTTGATTTTCTTAAATATCATCTTGCAATACCATACCCGTACAAGAGATAAGCACACTATAGACCGATAGTGATTACCTTTGCAATCAAATGGGGTAGAGGCTTTATTTTGTGGGGGCGGCAGGGGTTCTGAGCTTTTGCATAAATGCATCCACCTCATCCAACAAGCGACTATTGCCTCTTAATGGTTTGGCTAATTTTGCCACCATATCGATATGCCCGTAGTCAGGGAACTCTATCACTTCAACCTGGCCTTGGTCTTGGCGTATTTCCGAAGCTAAGTTAAACGTGTTGCGTGGCCAAACTACGCTGTCTTTTAACCCCACCAATAACAACATGGGTGGATTTTCTCCATTTACAAAACGAATTGGTTGGGACTTCCACTGTGTTTCTTCTGGGCCAAAAATTTCCTTTAATCTAGCGGATTTTAAAGGCAGAAAATCATAGGGCCCTGCTAATCCTATATACCCTGCAAAATCGCTAGGTGTCAGTGCCACTTGGTTTAAGTATTCAGTGTTGAGGGCGAGCATGGTCAGCAGATGTGCGCCTGCAGAATGACCGACCATAAAAATATGACTTGGGTCGCCACCATACTCTGCAATATGTGTTTTTACCCACTTGGCGGCGTGAGCGGGGTCCTGCATGACAGCCGGAAATTTAACCTCAGGGTATACGCGATAATTGGGAACAACAGTAAGATAGCCTCGAGATGCAAATGCTTCGGCCGCAAATAAATAATCTTCTTTATCTCCAGATTCCCAGCTTCCACCATAAAAGAATAACACAACCGGTAGTTGGCTAGTGGCTTGATGAGCTGGAACATAAATATCCAGTTGCTGGCGTACTAGTGAGCCGTATGGAATATTGCCTTTTACGCTATGTCCGTTGGTCGGGATTAAACTATTGAGCACTTTAACGGGTGAGCAGGCAGCGCTAGTAAAGGTGGCTAATGTGACCATTAGCGGGGATAGTAATCTGGATAGTTTCGAAGTCATCATCAATGATTCATTATTGTTGTTGAAAAGCGCAGTTTGGCAAAGATCATAATTTCATTTGGTCAGTTCTGGCTGATTAAGTTCTAACAGGCTTTTTTTATAAGCTGATATTTAGATTGGATTTATCTGTTAAGTACTCAATTACCCGCTTGTATTGTTAACACGCGATTCATTAGTGTGGTATCATTATCAATAGTTAATGATGTCTTCAGATGCGTCATTCACACAAGTTTTCCCTCCTCAAGGGGTGGCCCCATACTAAAGTGTGGGGTTTTTTTTGTCTATCAGTTGATCAATTAAGGCTTCTTCAGTGCCTCTATCTGACGTTGATGTAGCCGTGAAAATAGCACTAGGGCAGTAATAGCTCCCAGCAACGCACAAAACATATCCGATTGTGTATCCCATTGGTCGCCTTGAGTTCCTAAAAACTCCACTGCGCCTTGACCAAGGGCAAGTGCCGCAGCCCATTCAATCAGTTCATAAGTGGCACTAATGGCTAACACAATACAAATGATGACAAAAACACGCATTGCTTTGTGAATGATAAATTGATGTCTGATCAAGATTTCTCTGGCAGCGATAGCCGGCACAAGCCCTTGAAAGAAATGGCCGATTTTATCGTAAGGATTGCGTGAAAGAGATAACCAATCAGAAATTTCAAAACCTAACGGTACACGGGCATAGCTATATTTAGCGCCTAGCAGCAATACCAAGGCGTGCAAGAAAATACCAAGATACAACAAAGGCGTCAGTGGGAATCTCCGATAGGTCAGGATCAATATGGGTAACACGATGATGACAGGTAAAGCTTCCATCAGCCATGTGCCAAGGTCGTATGGGTGTATACCAGACACAATAATGGCTACACAGATAGCCATTAAGCCAAATTTCAGTAAATAAGGCATGAATGAATCGCCCATAATATCTCACCCAGTTAAAGTTTGATTTTAACTAGGTTTGGCTAATGTTGTCAGGTGAATTGTTTTCAGGTAACCCAGAGGATTTAGTATTCGCTAGTACTTAAGTGATATTTAATGACATTTAACACTGCAGAAAATACCATGGCGTACTCCATGATGGTGATGGCATACAATTGCTGTTGTGGAATCCCGGTTAGCATGTGTGTGGCGAGCATCATTGCGTTTGCGACAACGCCAATCAGTATGATTAACCCAATCACACGATTTCTTAAACTAAACACATAAATTTGGGCGATAAACAGCAAGGCAATCAGGTTTTCTATGCTGAATGTTTGTTGTATATGAATGTTGGTGAGGATAAGTGCGATATACAAACAAACTAGTGCTAACGCACCAGGTAACTTTGTTGGCATGCCTTCACCATTGTGTCTAAAGGTCATGGCAAACCATGCATGTGTAATCAGTGCGCGTAGCAGTTTCATCTTAACCTCGATTCATTAAACAGACCATGAGAGACGCGTCTTGCAAATGCTTCTCCTGTGATACTGTTAACGGCAACCAGAGGCAAAAATTAAATGCTTGTTGCGCAGTTAGCGCGTGTTACAAGTAAAGCTAAGCAATTTGTGGCAATTAGTAGATATCATCAAGTGAGGTAATATCTTCGTCTGCAGAGTAATGTTTGTTACCGGTACTCATACCACTGTAACTTTCTTGGTACTCATCAAACTCATCGCCAGCAAAATCCTCAAGCATTTGGTCAATCACTTTAATTTTGTCTACTTTTTTTACATTGTCGGTCGGCATACTGTCATCCTTTCAACTTGCGTTAAGTGTAGTAAGCGATTTTTGCGTTACTTAATTACACAAAAGCATATTGCATGCCAAACATTACAGTTTGATTGAAAAGCACATTTTTTACCGATAAACGGTATCAATTCATAAAAGTGGACGATAAAAGTACCGGTTCAATGGCAATTGAAACCGCAATTAGGTGTGGTATTAGCATCTGTGTTGGTGTGGTGCGGGTGACAAATTTTAGACACATGCGCTTGTAAATGGACAATTCTGTGCATGCGAAAAAAAACAGGCAGCCTTGGCTGCCAGTTCTCATGTTCTAAAGCATCCAGTTCTAGATGCTGAAGTATCTAATTAATTACTATATTTTCTTTGTTACGGGTTTAGCTGCTTGGTTGCTGTTTGCATCTATATTTTTAATGTTTTTGTTTGCAGGTGCAGCAGCTGGTTTTGTGTTGTTAACCGGCTTGTTGCTGTCCGCACGCATATGTGGTGCCACATTTACAACTTCCTCTTTGGTGCAGCCACCCATCACTGTGTTGCATTCTGCGAATGCTACTTGAGATGTGAATAATGTAACTGCTGCGAGTAAAATACCTAATTTCAATCTAATCTCCGTTTGTTTAACTGGTTTAACAGGTTAACCCCAGCAAATCCTGAGGCTAATCTAATAGGTTTTAACGTGCCATAATACCTATAGCAAGTAAAAACAGCCGTAATTGTAAAGCAAATAATATGCCAAGCGATAATAAGTCCGCAGCTCTGCCACCATATCCCACCATGCTCGAGGCCTTTTGGTATTGGCTCAAATTGGGATGCATCAGCTTTGGCGGGCCAGCAGGTCAAATCGCTATCATGCATCATGATTTGGTTGACCAAAAAAGGTGGATTTCCGAGCATCGTTTTTTAAATGCATTGAATTACTGCATGATATTGCCCGGTCCGGAAGCACAACAGTTAGCCACTTACATTGGATGGCTGATGCACCGCACTTGGGGCGGCTTGATGGCAGGAGGGTTGTTCATATTGCCCTCGCTATTATTGCTGATTATGTTGAGCTATCTGTATCTAAAGTTCGGTCACTTACCAGCAATCGCCGGCGTGCTGTATTTAATTAAAGCGGCAGTGATTGCGATTGTGTTGTTTGCTGCGCACAGAATTGGCACAAGAGCGCTTAGAAATAGTGCGTTTAAACTCATCGCTTTGGCTTCTTTGCTAGCCATTACCATATTTTCTGCGCCATTTCCTCTGATCATATTATTGGCAGGGTTTATCGGGTTTTTCGGTCATCAATTTGCGCCCAGTTGGTTTAGCGTACGTGCCCCTACTCACTCTGCGGAGTTATCAAGCAAAAGTCCAGCGCTAGTAGATGACGATACGCCGCTGCCAGAATATGCAAAATTTACATGGGCGACTTTTAGAAAAATATTATTGATAGGTTGCTCTTGCTGGGTAGGTGCCCTGACCTTGCTAGTGGTCTGTTATGGTTGGCCATCTGTATATACTCAAATGGCTTTGTTTTTTAGCAAAGCGGCTTTACTCACATTTGGTGGCGCCTATGCCGTATTGCCATATGTCTTTCAAGCAGCTGTTGAGCATTACCACTGGCTCACCTCCGCACAAATGATGGATGGATTAGCGTTGGGGGAGACTACCCCAGGGCCGCTCATCATGGTGGTTACTTTTGTCGGGTTTGTTGGCGGCTGGGCGCACAGTGCAACCATGGATCCATTTGCTTCTGCCGTGATAGCTGCCTTGGTGGTGACCTTCTTTACATTTTTGCCCTCTTTTATATTTATTTTGTTGGGCGCGCCTTTTATTGAATCTACCAAGCATCAGTTAAAGCTGGCAGCACCCTTAGCTGCAATTACGGCTGCGGTTGTGGGGGTGATCGTGGCGCTTGCTTTGTTTTTTGCTTGGCATCTGTTTTTGCCAGAGGCACAAACAACCCCTGATTATCTTGCTATGTTCTTTTCAGTGGTAGGATTCATTGCGTTATGGAAATTCAAATTAAGCGTGATTCGCTTAATCGGCATGTACGCTGTCATCGGATTTATATTACAGCTAGTCCATCTAGTGTAGTGGTTTTACCTAAAACCGACTCGTATTCGGAACGAAGTAACGCTTGTGTAGTCTACCCAGTGTTGATATTGATAGGATAAGAAATGAATTCCCGAGTGTTTAACCAATGGATCAAAGTGGTCGCAATCATGGGAGTGGTTGCTACCACAATAGGAGTGAGTACTGTGAACGCTGCACAAGCCAGTTGTGAAGGAGTATATAACCAGCAGTTAACGACGCTGCAAGGGGAAAAGCTAAATTTATGTGATTATCAGACTAAGCCAATTTTAGTTGTGAATACTGCCAGCAAATGCGGCTTTACGCCTCAATTTGAGGCACTCGAAGGCCTGTACAGTCAATATAAAGACCAAGGCTTGCTAGTGATTGGTTTTCCCTCAAACGACTTTAGGCAAGAGCCAGGTGATAACAAGCAGATAGGCGATTTTTGTAAACTGACGTATGCGGTGAAGTTCCCGATGATGAGCAAGAGTAGTGTAACGGGACCGAATGCTAATCCTTTGTATCAGCAACTCATCGCCAAAACCGGACAATCTCCCCAATGGAATTTTTATAAATACTTGATATTGCCGGGTGGAAAAGAGGTGTTTGCCTACGAGAGTATGGTGCAGCCTGACTCAAAAGAAATTTTGACTAAAATTAAGCCACATTTAAAAGCCAGCAAGTAAAACACATCACAACAAAAAAGCCACGCGAAAGCGTGGCTTTTTTCTCGGTGTTTATAGTCTCAGATTAGGCCGCTGTTTTCGCTGGCTGTCTAATCTTCTGCATAATAATGGCAGATAACTCTTCTACGGAGCGACTAGTAGAGTCAGCCCAAGTAATGCCAGCTTTGCGCATCAGATTTTCGGCAGTCTCCACTTCCTTTTTGCAGTTTTCTAAAGATGCATAAAAACTACCAGCACGGCGCTCATTGCGAACAGAATGTAAACGCTCAGGTTTAATGGTCAGCCCGAAGATTTTATCAATATGCTTGTGCAAAACCTCAGGCAATGAGCCACGTTCAAAATCTTCTGGAATCAATGGATAGTTAGCCGCTTTAATTCCAAACTGCATGGCTAAATAGACGCTGGTAGGGGTTTTTCCACAACGTGATACACCAATTAAAATAACTTGCGCTTCTTCCAGTCCGGAGTTGGTCATACCGTCATCATGATTGAGCGTAAAGTTAACCGCTTCCATACGCTCATGATAATTACTGCCCATCACGCTGTGTGCAATACCTGCTCCGGTCAGCGGTTTTTGCTGTAGTTCTTCACCTAGCGGGTCAATAAACACATTAAATAAATCGATAAAGTAGGCGTCAACTTCTTTGAGCGCTTGGCGCAATTCTAGATTACCCACAGACATAATCACGACAGGGCGGATACGATCTTCCTCAGTCACCTCCTGAATCGCTTGTTTAGCCAGTTTTACTTTATCCAATGTATCGGTAAACGGCATGCGCACTTGTTTAAATTGCGTTCTAGGAAAATGTTCCAGCAATTTACCGAGCGCGCCAGCAGTGATACCGGTGCCGTCTGAGATAAAGAAAACAGTACGATTCAAAATGACCACCTGACTATTTTTTGGTGAGGCGCTGCCAAGTAGCAACAACGGTATCTGGGTTTAATGAGACGGATTGGATACCTTCTGCTACCAGCCATTCTGCAAAATCAGGGTGGTCAGAAGGGCCTTGGCCACAAATACCTACATATTTACCTAAACGGTTGCAGGTATTGATGGCCATTTTCAGTAACACTTTCACTGCATCGTTACGCTCGTCAAAGCCATCAGCCAAAATGCCAGAGTCACGGTCCATACCCAAAGTCAGTTGCGTCAAATCGTTAGAGCCGATAGAGAAACCATCGAAATATTCTAAGAATTGCTCGGCTAACAAAGCGTTGGATGGAATCTCACACATCATAATCAAGCGTAAGCCATTCTCACCGCGCTTGAGGCCATTGGCCGCCATAATCTCAGTCACAGCACGTGCTTCATCTAATGTACGTACAAATGGAATCATCAACTCTACGTTGGTGAGACCCATTTCATCGCGCACGCGTTTCATGGCTTGGCATTCCATGGCAAAACACTCTTTAAAGTCTTCTGCCATATAGCGGGCTGCGCCGCGGAAACCAATCATTGGATTCTCTTCGTCCGGCTCGTAAATCTCACCGCCCACCAGTTTTTTGTATTCGTTCGACTTGAAGTCAGAAGTACGCACAATCACTGGTTTTGGATAGAACGCTGCTGCAATGGTGGCCACGCCTTCCGCTACTTTATCGATATAAAATTGTTTAGGTGATGCGTAACCACGTGCACGGTTTTTAATTGTGTCCTGAATCGCTTTTGGCATCGCGTCGATATTCAAAATAGCTTTCGGGTGAATGCCCACCATGTTGTTAATCACGAATTCCAAGCGTGCCAAACCCACGCCATCATTGGGGGTTTGTGCAAAGCTAAATGCCATGTCTGGGTTACCCACGTTCATCATGATTTTGCAGGGTGGTTTAGACAATGCGCTGTTGGCTTGAGTGCTGACTTCAAAATCCAGTGCGCCGTGATACACAAAACCGGTTTCACCTTCGGCGCAAGACACTGTCACAATTTCGCCTTCACGCAGTAGGTCTGTAGCATTCACAGAACCCACAATCGCAGGAATGCCCAATTCACGCGCAATAATCGCGGCGTGACAAGTGCGGCCACCACGGTTGGTCACCAGAGCGCTTGCGCGTTTCATGACGGGTTCCCAATTCGGGTCAGTCATGTCCGCTACCAATACATCACCTGGTTGCACTTCGTGCATTTCTGCCGGATCCAACACGATACGCACTGGGCCCACACCCACTTTTTGCGTCACTGCACGACCAGCCACCAATGGTTTGGCTGAATGTTTTTGCAATTTGTAGGTTTCGGTGACATTGTTATTGGCTTCCTGCGATTTCACAGTCTCCGGACGCGCTTGCAAGATGTACAGTTTGTTGTCCAGGCCATTTTTGCCCCATTCGATATCCATCGGGCAACCGTAGTGTGCTTCAATGGTCATGGCATAGCCAGCCAATTCCAGAATGTCAGCATCTGTCAGAGAGTAGCGATCTGAATCTGCTGGGTCTACATCTACGGTGTGCGTGGATTTACCCGCTTGAGTGGCATCTGAGAACACCATCTTAATGAGTTTTGAACCCATAGTGCGGCGTACAATGGCCGGTTTGCCTTGAGCTAACAATGGTTTGTGTACGTAGAACTCATCCGGGTTAACCGCACCTTGTACCACGGTCTCACCCAAGCCATAAGAAGATGTGATAAACGCAACATCTTTGAAGCCTGATTCAGTATCGATAGTGAACATCACACCCGCACAGCCGATATCGCTACGCACCATTTGTTGTACACCGGCTGACAGTGCTACGTCAGCGTGCACAAAGCCTTTGTGTACACGGTAGGAAATCGCGCGGTCATTATACAAAGAGGCAAATACTTCTTTAATGGCATGAGTAATATTGTCTAGGCCATGGATATTCAGGAAACTTTCTTGTTGGCCGGCGAATGAAGCATCAGGCAAGTCTTCTGCGGTGGCAGATGAGCGCACAGCAAAGGTAGTGCCTGGTGCTGACTTTTCAATCAGACGAGCATAGTTTTCAGCAATGGCAGTTTGTAGTGCAGGAGGAAATTGCGATTCCATGATCCAGCCACGGATTTGCGCACCGCATTTGGCTAAAGCTTGCGTATCATCTGCATTAAGTTTATCTAGTAAATCATTGATTTTTTTGTCTAAACCGCCTTGCGCTAAAAACTCTCTATAAGCATCCGCAGTGGTGGCAAAGCCAGTAGGAACGCGCACGCCTTTAGCACTTAATTGAGAAATCATTTCACCTAGTGAAGCGTTTTTACCCCCAACAGATGGCACATCGCTATTACGTAGATTTTCAAATGGAATGACATGGCTAGACATACGAATCCCTTAAAATTGTTCTAACACCTGCACAAACTTTGCGTTTGGAATCAGATTTACATTGAATATGGTTTAAACTCTTGCTTAGGCATTATGCCAAATTAGCCCAATGATGTCACGTTGCTTGATTAGTCTATATAGACTAAAACCATTGTGCAAAGCTTGGTGTAGTAAGATTTAGTACCTTAGCCATTTCATTTTGTTTAAAGCACTATGCATACACATTCAAATCAGCGACAAGTCGAAATTACTACCTCTGCGAGATTGCATATGGGGTTTTTTGATTTAAATGGTTCGCTGGGTAGGCGTTATGGCAGCATGGGGTTAAGTTTGAATGCTCCACAGACGCGTATACAAGTATCCGTTGGCGATGCGACCGTTGTGCCAGATTATTTAGAACGTAGTAAACGGGCGTTGCTACAACATTTTGGTATTCAGACACCTGTATCTATTCAAATTCTTGAAGAAATACCACGTCATGCGGGTTTGGGCTCGGGCACACAAATGGCGCTTGCGCTGGGTGTTGCGATTGGCGAGTTGTTTGACTTAAAACTAAACCTTCGTGAGATTGCTCAGTGCATTGGAAGAGGCGCACGATCTGGTATCGGTGTCGGCACGTTTGCATCAGGAGGAGTGGTGATAGACGGTGGTGTTAATACAAATAAGCAGGTCCCTCCGGTCGTTGCGCAGCATGCATTTCCAGACGAATGGCGCATTTTACTTATCTTTGATAACCAATATGTTGGGGTGCATGGCCCAGCGGAGACGCAGGCGTTTAAAGTGCTGTCTGATCAAAGCTTGTTACATACACAGCAACTTAGTCATCAGGTATTGATGCAGGGTTTACCGGCATTGATTGAGCAGGATTTGAATGCATTTGCTAAGGTAGTGTCGGCTTTGCAAATCTATAACGGAGATTATTTTGCACCTGTACAAGGCGGCCGTTATGCTAGTCGCTTGGTTACTCAAGTGCTTAATGATCTGAATGCGCATGGCATCCACTGCGCAGGGCAAAGTTCTTGGGGGCCGACAGGTTTTGCCATCTTTCCTGATCAGGCGACAGCAGAGTTACATATGCATCGATTACAGTTAGCGTTTCCACAAGCGCAGTTGGGATGGCAATTATGCTCAGCGAATAATGAAGGCGCACGCATTATTGTGAGAAATAGGGGCGAATAGACGGGTTAATCACTGCTTTGAATGTGGAAAGTTGCGGGTAAAGTTGAATATGTAGGAATAAAATAATCGATAGCATTCTTGAGACAATCTATAAAAGAAGATAAATGATGAATAAAATCAGTATATTACATTTGGTAACTGCTGCTAAAAATGCTAGCCCATTTGATGTCAATATGGCGTTTGATGCCGGCTATGAAAAAATCATGCCTTATACAAACGTCTTGTTAAATGAAGTCGTCGCATTAACGCAGGATGCCATTTTCTCCAGAAGTCCTAGCGGTATTAAGCAAGAAGCCTTCTTTTTTGGCGGACGCGATATCCACTTGGCTTTGGATATGCAAAAGATGGCTAGAAGTGCCATGTTTAAACCATTCGAGATGTCTACATTTTCTGATCCATCGGGCGCGTTTACAACAGCGGCGGCTATGTTGGCCAAGGTGGATGCGCATTTAAAGAAAAGCCAGCAATCATTGGGCGGACAAACCATTGCCATTTTCGGAGCTAGCGGTACCGTGGGTTCTACTGCAGCATTAATAGCGGCGCGTCAAGGCGCTACCATCCATATGATGGCGCATTCTGATACTGCTAGTATGCAGGCCTACGTGGATAATATGCAGCAGCGCTACGATGTGCAGCTGAAAGTGGTAGATGGCAGTAATCCTGCCGCTAAAAAAGCGGCGTTGGAGCATGCTACTGTCGCTTTGTGTGCAACCCCAGCAGGTGTGCGAGTGCTAGAGGTTGAACAATTTGCCAAGTCTTCTAGTTTGAAAGTAGTGGCCGATGTGAATGCGGTACCACCTTCCGCCATCGAAGGTGTGGACGTGATGGCAGACGGTGCCTTGATTGCAAACACACAAATTGCAGGTTTTGGTGCGTTAGCGATTGGACAACTAAAATATGTGACACAGCACAAACTTTTGCAGCGCATGCTCAGCAGCGATGTGCCTATGCATATTGATTATCACGATGCGTATGAGTTTGCCTGCGCAAATGCAAAATAAACCCATAATCGTAATTGCGGCTATTTCGAGCCGGCCTTATGTCAAGGCGGCAGTTGAGGCTGGCTATGAAGTGATTGCCATCGATGCGTTTCTAGACCAAGATACGCAGGCGATGGCCAAGCAATGTTGTTATGTGCCATGTCAAAATTATCAGTTCGACCAAGCTGCCATGTTGAGTGCTATATCGGCAACGCTAGCAGCCTATGGTCGAGACGCGCTAACAGGGTTTAGCTACGGCGCAGGGTTTGAAGGTCAGCCGAGTTTAATCACAGAAATTCAAAAGCATTTACCTCTACTAGGCAATCAGCCCAGCGTCGTGCAGCAATGTAAAGATCCCATTGAATTTAATCAATTCTGCCGAGCCTATAACTTTGCAACGCCAGCTGTTACGATGGAAATGCCAGCCACACCAGAAGGCTGGCTAGTGAAAACCAAGGGCGCGAGTGGCGGCGCGCACATCAAGTTTGCAGAGCGCCATACATTTCAATTGGACGCAGACCAATACTACCAACAATTTCACGCAGGCATTCCTGTGTCTTGTTTGTTTTTAGCAGGCGAGTCGGATGCGAATATTGTTGGTGTGAATGAGCAATGGGTAGCTTCGGGCACCGATACACCGTTTAAATATGGTGGCGCTGCAAGTCAGTTGAATTTAAGTGACAATTTGCAGGCTGAATTCAAGCGTTTTATTGAGGTGGCAACTTCACATTTTGGCCTTAAAGGTCTCAACTGTGTGGATGCTTTGTTGGAGGATGGTCGGCTAGTGTTCTTGGAAATCAATCCTCGACTCAGTGCCACCATGGATTTGTACACAACTCAAGAGGGCGGTCTGCTGGCTTCTCATGTTGCTGCATTTCAATCAAGCGCAGCACCATTGCCAAAAGTGTTGAGTGAGTCTAAAGCGCATCATATTGTGTATGCCACCACTTTGACGCACAGCCAAGCTGAGCAGACTTGGCCGGAATGGGTGTGTGACATCCCTAGTGCAGAACAAACATTTGAAGTTGGCATGCCTATTTGCACGGTAGTCTCACATGCAAACACTGCAGAGGCTGCAAAACAGCTAGCGCAAACCAGAGCAGCTAGCCTATAACAATAATTTTACGGGGTATTCAATATGCAAAACCAAATCAATTCATCACCATCCGCAATCAGTATTCATGCTTTGACTAAGCCAATTGTTGAGCGCATTGTGGCCAATGCAGATGCTTTGCAGGTCAATGTCACCAAGCATGAAACCGGTGCCACTATCATTGATGCAGGTATTCAGGTGTCAGGCGGCCTTGAAGCAGGGCGCTTGATTGCAGAAGTGTGTATGGGTGGTTTGGGTCAAGTGACGTTACAAAACAACACTACGTTTGCCAATTGGCCTTTAAGTGTCAAAGTGCATGCCATGAGTCCGGTAATTGCTTGCTTAGGCAGTCAATATGCAGGTTGGGCGTTATCACATGAGAAGTTTTTTTCACTGGGCAGTGGCCCTGCGCGTGCAATTGCACAACGTGAGGATATCTACAAAGAGATTGCCTATGTGGATGCGGCAAAGCAAACCGTGTTGGTGCTAGAAACTGACAAAGTGCCTCCCAAGGAAGTGATAGAAAAAGTGGCGCGTGACACCCAAATCCCTGCAGATCAACTGACATTTATTATGACGCCTACGCGTAGTCTGGCGGGTACCGTACAAATCACGGCACGTGTATTGGAAGTCGCGTTGCATAAGTTGCATACGGTGCACTTTCCTCTACATCAATTGGTGGATGGTTACGGTGTTGCACCGATTCCAGCCCCTTCACCTGACTTTTTAACGGGTATGGGTAGAACCAACGATGCCATTTTATTTGGCGGATTTGTGCATTTGTATGTGAAATGCAAAGATGATGAGGCCGAAGCCTTGGCGAAGGCATTACCTAGCAGCGCTTCTAAAGATTACGGCCGTCCATTTGCCGAAGTGTTTAAAGCGGTCAATATGGATTTCTACCAAATTGATCCTTTGCTGTTCTCACCAGCCAAAGTGGCAGTGACCAACTTGGAAACTGGCCATAGCTATTTTGCAGGCCAGTTCAATGAGGCTTTGTTAGAAAAGTCTTTCAGTTAAATTAATATAATATATATAGTTAAATATTAAATTTAAAGTAATACATTAACAATGAGAGTACCCATTATTACCGATGAGGCTGCCCACCAGGGCGGCTGGCACGGTATTGCCCTCAGTCAGGCGTTTGCATCCAGAGGATGTGAAGCGGTATTTGTTGAGCTTCAAGATTGTGTGATTGATTTGTCGGGTTCAAAGCCGCACATTCGCATTCCTCAGTTTGATCAGCTGCCCCATTGTGCTTTTATACGTGGCATTGCTGCGGGTACTTTGCAACAAGTGATTACCCGTTTGAATATTTTGCATATCCTCAAAATGCAAGGTACCTATATTTACAATGATGCCAAAGCAATTGAGCGCACAGTCGATAAAGGCATGACCAGCTATCTACTGAAACAGCATGGCATTGCAACCCCAGCGACTTGGGTATGCGAGGCCAGGCAGGATGCACATGCGCTTATCCAATCTCAATTAGCGCACCATACTGCACTCGTCATCAAGCCATTGTTTGGCTCTCAAGGCCAAGGCGTAAGGCTGATTCAGCAGGGTGAGGCTTATCCTTTACCGCGGGATATGTTTGTAGATGGCGTCTATTATTTACAGCAAAAAATCGAGACGGGTGCCAACAATTACGATTACCGCGTGTTCGTCATCAATCATCAAGCTGTGGCTACCATGCAAAGGAGCGGGGAGGGTTGGTTGCATAACGTGGCACGCGGTGCACAATGTAAGTGGGTAGAAGATGATGAGATTGCCACGCTGGCCGAACAAGCATCCAAAGTGTTGGATATTGATTACTGCGGTGTGGATATTATTCGAGATGCAGATGGTAAACTTTGGGTGTTGGAGTTAAACAGCATTCCTGCATGGCGCGGCTTGCAAAGTGTATGCATTACAAGCATTGCGCAATTATTGGTGGATGATTTGTTGCTTAAAGCCCAAATCTAAGGATTCTTTAAATTAACACATGTTTGAAAATACGCCACAACTATCGCAGCAACGCATTAAACAAGCCTATCAAAATGCTTGCTTAGCAGAGCTCGAGGCGCTCAAGCCCGGCAATGTGCACATTTTTGCAGATGGCCATGGCATGGTGGTGGAGCAGTTTATCAGCAGCGCAGAAGCGTCTGCACAATACATCGCTGATCCCACTCTAAGCTTGGGTCAGCGTATTCTGAAAGCCATCACGGCTACCCATGAAGCGGTTGGTTGCAATACCAATCTTGGCATTGTTCTTTTATGCGCGCCACTGGTGCAAGCCGCATTGCAACAATCTTCTTTAAGTTTTCAGGAAAACCTCGAGCAAGTGTTGGCCAATACCACCATTGAGGATGCGCAAGATGTATTCGATGCTATTCAATTAGCCAATCCAGCAGGGCTGGGGCGAAGCGAAGAGCATGACGTTCATCAACAAGCTGATTGCACATTGTTGGAGGCTATGAAAGTGGCCGCCCTGAAAGACAATGTTGCGTTGCAATACACAAATGGCTTTTATCAAATCGCTACAGAGGGCTTAACTCATTATCAGCAGGCATTGCAACGCTGGGAGCGGCCGGCATGGGCCACCACAGCAGTCTATCTATACTGGTTGGCGCATTATGCAGACAGCCATGTGGTGCGTAAGTACGGCTTAGAAGTGGCTGATGCTTTGCAGAAGGCAGCGCATGGGCATTATGTGGATTTTTTGAAACAGGATAATCCTAAGCTCTATCTTCCTACATTGCGGGCGTTTGATACCACGCTGAAAGACCAAGGCATTAATCCGGGCACCAGTGCAGATTTTACAGTGGCCACTCTATGCTGGCAGCATTTGACTGAATAAAAGCGCTGCATTGATTAAACTCTAAAGATAGTCAGTACATCTGACTTTAAAAAAATTCAAACCCTACAGCTGCTCAATTAAGCATTACTCTGCAACTCTTCGAGCGCGTCAGCCAGCTTTGCTAACCTTCAATTTAATTTGTTGTATAAGTTGTCCATGCATCTTAGGCAAATTAAGCTATAATGCTAAGCTTAAATTTTTGGCACAATCAAGCGAAGCAATTTTCTAGGAGGATGCAATGGCAAATTTATTAGACCAACTTAAAGCAATGACCACTATCGTGGCTGATACCGGCGACGTAGAAGCAATCAAATCAGTAAAACCAGTGGATGCAACAACCAACCCATCACTCGTTTTAAAAGCAAGCCAAATTCCTGAATATGCACCTCTGATTGAAACTGCGATTGCATACGCCAAAGCACAAGGCGGTTCAAAAGAGCAACAAATCGAGAACGCAGCGGATAAATTAGCCGTGTTAATCGGTACAGAAATCACTAAAGTTGTTCCAGGTCGTATCTCTACAGAAGTAGACGCACGTTTGTCATTCAACTTAGATGCAATGGTGGCTAAAGGCCGTAAATTGATTGCACTATACGCAGAGTCAGGCATTAGCAAAGACCGCGTGTTGATTAAATTAGCTTCTACATGGGAAGGCATTAAAGCTGGTGAGATTTTAGAAAAAGAAGGCATTCAATGTAACCTCACATTGTTATTCGGTTTCGGTCAAGCACGTGCTTGTGCAGAAGCTGGCGTATTCCTAATTTCTCCTTTCGTTGGTCGTATCTTGGACTGGTACAAAGCTAAAAACCCAGGTACAGAATACACACAAGAAACTGACCCAGGTGTAGTTTCAGTGCGCGCAATCTACCAATACTACAAAGAGCACGGTTACAAAACTGTGGTAATGGGTGCTTCATTCCGTAACACTGGCGAATTAATCGCTTTGGCTGGCTGTGACCGCCTAACAGTGTCACCAAACTTATTACAAGAATTGGCTGCAACAGAAGGTACTTTGGTACAAGTGTTGAAAGATGGCGGCAAAACGAAAGAAGCCCCAGCTAAAATGACTGAAGAACAATTCCGCTTTGAATTAAACCAAGACGCAATGGCCACTGAGAAATTAGCGGAAGGTATCCGCGGTTTCGTCGCTGACCAAAACAAATTAGAAGCAGCATTAGCCGCAAAACTGTAGGGTTTTGCACTTCTCAGCCATGACTCTAAAGGGTCATCTGGCTGTAATTAAACTGCTTTAACATTGACATAATTGAGCAGGGCACTTAACATAAGCGTCCTGCTTAAATTCTGTAATTCGCTAGAAATTAGCATTTTAGAAAAACACATTTATTAAACTTTGGAGAACACCATGGCTAAAACCCAAATGGCATTAGATTCATTAGATTTCGACGCAACAGTTGCATTAGCAGCTACAGTTGCTCCACACGTGGACATCTTAGAAATCGGTACACCATGCATTAAGCACAACGGTATCAAATTAGTAGAAACATTACGTGCTAAATTCCCAAACAACCAAATCTTGGTTGACTTGAAAACTATGGACGCTGGTTTCTACGAAGCTGAGCCATTCTACAAAGCCGGTGCAGACATCGTGACTGTATTGGGCGTTGCTGATATCGGTACAATCAAAGGTGTAATCGACGTTGCAAACAAATACGGCAAAAAAGCACAAGTTGACTTGATCAACGTTGCTGACAAAAAAGCACGTACACAAGAAGTGGCTAAATTAGGCGCACACATCATTGGCGTACACACTGGTTTAGACCAACAAGCTGCTGGCCAAACTCCATTTGCTGACTTAGCATTGGTTTCTGGTTTGAACTTAGGCGTTGAGATCTCTGTTGCTGGTGGCGTTAAAGCTGCTACAGCTGCTCAAGTACGTGACGCTG
>OFDC01000057.1_pt1 | contig 144417 bp, 121 predicted proteins | sample 1520941 | NCBI WGS metagenome assembly OFDC01 (sample SAMEA94258168, study PRJEB24077) | hot springs metagenome | biome: Aquatic biome; feature: Water | place: India | collected 2012-12-06 | depth 5 m
GCATATTGGTTTCCGTTTGTAGAAGCATGGAGAACAGGAAACGTAGTGGATTAGGACGTAGTTCAGAAGGATTTAAAAAAACAGGCAGTGATTCTAAGCCTGGACAAAAAAAAAGATATTTTGCTAAACCAACACCAGTAGGATTTGAGAAGCCTTCAAAACCTGACATTGTATTTGGTGTACAGTCTGTTTTAGAAACATTAAAAAGTACTAAAGAAATTGAAAAAATCTTACTTCAACGTGATTTTGGGCACGCTGAAGTTGAGAAACTGGCTCGTGAAAGAGAGATACCTTTACAGAGGGTTCCTTTAGAGAAACTGAATCGTGTTACGATGAAGGTTCATCAAGGTGTAATTGCATTTGTTTCTGCTGTGAATTACGCAAAAACCTCTAATGTAGTTGCTGATACTTTCGAACAGGGTGAAACGCCACTTTTGCTAGTTTTAGACCGCATTACAGATGTTAGAAATTTTGGGGCAATTGCACGTACCGCCGAGTGTGCTGGTGTAAATGCGATAGTTGTTCCTGCTCGTGGGGCAGCACAAGTTAATGCAGATGCCATGAAAACATCGGTTGGTGCATTAAACCATTTACCAGTCTGCAGGGAAAATAGTTTGTCGCAAGTAGTTAGTGAGTTACAACAGTCTGGAATACAGGTTGTAGCATGTACTGAAAAAGCGAATGATGAATTGTATGAAATCGACTTTACCCTACCAACTGCAATTTTGATGGGCTCTGAAGAAGATGGTATTTCTGATAATTTATTAGAACAGGCCGACTTCGCAACTAAGATTCCAATGATGGGAAAAATAGGTTCGTTGAATGTTTCAGTGGCTACGGCAATTATTTTATATGAAGCTGTAAGGCAACGCCAAAACAATAAATAAAATAACAAAAAAGAGCCTCTATTAAAAGGCTCCTTTTTGTTATAGACGTGATTCTGCTAATCAAAATAAAGGAGGTATTTATTCCTAAACACCTCCTTAAAAATTATTTTCTTGAAAATTCTGCTTCTATTATCCAAAGAATACTGTCGGGATCGGTATCGCCTTCAACAGTTATATCCGCTTTCTGATAGGTTGAGAGGCGTTCATTATAAGTTTGTGAAATAGTGTCTAAAAGCGATTTACTTTCTAAATCAAATAATGGACGGTCATTTTTTTTAGAAACTTTCATTCTTTCGACTAACATTTCTGGTTTTACATCTAAGAAAATACTAATACCATTTTCTTTAATATAATCAAGGCCATCGTAATAGCATGGAGTGCCACCGCCAGTGGCTACAACCATTTTTGAATCCTTAATAATTTTTTTGAGTTGTTGGTTTTCAACTTTTCTGAAATATTCTTCGCCATTTAAGCTAAAAATTTCCGCGATTTTCTTGCCTTCTGCAATTTCGATTCTCAAGTCTAAGTCCACAAATTCGTATCCGAGACTTTTTGCGATTTGTCGGCCAAGTGTACTTTTACCCGACGAAGGCATTCCTATTAAAAAAATATTCGTGGTCATTCTCAAATCGATGCTTCTTTTTTATTTTAATGTTTCAGCTAATTCTTTTTTACTTGGAATACTATGATTACCCCATTTACCCTTGACTACTCCATTTTCTAACAAAATCACGCATGGATTTGTTCTGGCCATTGTTTTTAAAACTGTAGCATCTGCCGAAAAATATGGAGTAGTAATATGATTTGTAGTTTTAAATTTTTCATAGTCGGCTTGTATCACTGATGTCAAAATCATTGGTTGAACTCCAATTGATTCTGCTTCTTTGATGACCGATTTTAGGTTTATCACTTCCGCTTCATCAATTTGCTCAACATTTTTCAATATAACTAATAATTTTTTACCAGTAAAGCTAGAATCTGTATAATTATTACCTTGTGAATCGCTAATATTGTAATCAGTAATTTTAGGTTTAATTTTATCCTCATTTAGTGTAACCATAGATACATACTTATAGGTGAGTGTATCCATCAGAAATTCTTTTGCTACTATGGTTTCATTGGTTTTTTTGTTCAAGAAAGTAAATTCCATTATTGGTTTTACTCCCGTTGGCTTCATTTGTTCTGGAATACTTTTACCTACGGCATACGGTAAAAAATCAATAGGTGGCAAGTAGCGTATGGCATAAATACCTAATCCAAATGAAATAATAGTAGTTATGGCCATAAAGGTATGCAAATTTGATTCTTTATAACCACTTCTAAAAATAAAAATTACGAGTATTAGAAAGGTTAAGAAAATATCTTTATTAAAAGAAGTCCAAGGTTTAAGCTTTAAAAAATCCCCGAAACAACCACAATCAGTTACTTTATTGAAGTATGCTGAATAGAAAGTTAAAAAGGTAAAAAATACGATAATTATTAAAAGTAACCATGAAGTATATTTCATGCGATAAGAAAGAAGCGTAGCAATCCCTAAAATAATTTCTAAAGCACAAAAAATTAGTGATAACGTAAGGGAGTTGTGAGCTAGAAACATAAAAACACCTTGCAAAGAAGGTAAATCTTGAGCAAAAACTTCGAAATATTCTTCTAGTTTAATGCCAGTACCAACAGGGTCTACAACTTTTACGAACCCTGAAAAAGTAAATATTACACCAACAATTATTCGAGCAATTTGTGCGAGTATTTTCATAAAATCAGTTGATTGAAATTGGATTTGTGGTTAATAGTCTAATCATTTCAATAAAATGTTAGTTTATAATCATTTTATTGTTTTATAATTATTGTTGTCCCTGAGCCTGTCCTAGCTTAATCATACAGAATACAGCATAGTTAATGATATCCTGATAACCAGCTTTAATACCTTCTGAAACTAAAGTTTTACCTTGATTATCTTCAATTTGTTTAATGCGGTATAATTTCATCAAAATAATATCTGTCATTGAACTTACTCGCATATCACGCCAAGCTTCACCATAATCATGATTCTTATTAAACAATAATTGCATTACCTCAGCAACTTGTTTATTATACATAGCTTGAAGTTTTTCAAAAGGTATTTCAACTTCAGAATTATTCACTAATTCAGCTTGAATTAAAGCCATTACACAGTAGTTGATTATACCAATGAACTCAGGAATTTCGCCTTCATCAACGCGGCTAAATCCTTTTTCTTGAATGGTTCGTATACGTTGTGCTTTAATAAATATTTGGTCTGTTATACTCGGTAATCGTAATATACGCCATGAAGTACCGTAGTCTTTATTTTTCTTTTCAAAAAGGTCTTGACAAATTTTTATGACTTGGCGATATTCTGTTTCTGTTTGGTTCATTGAGTTATGTAATTGCTGTCGCTTTGTGTTCGAAATTGTATTTTTGTTCAATTTAGAAAAAAGTAAGTCAAGTTCACAAGATTGAATTATCTTTGAATCAAGAAAATTAAATTAAGTAGATTGAGGCAATTTTTTTGCAAAACTAAAAAACTTCGCCACCATAAACAAATGACATTGATAAGTATTAAATTTCAGAATGATTCTAAGGCAGAGAATAAGTTGATAGATTTATCTAGCCCAAAGATAATGGGGATATTAAATATTACGCCCGACTCTTTTTTTGCTAAAAGTAGATACAATGCCGATATTGATTTACTAATAGAAAAAGCTGCTGAAATGCTTAAACAAGGTGCTACATTTATTGATATTGGAGGATATTCGACCCGTCCGAATGCCGCAGAGGTTTCAACCAACGAAGAAATTGATAGAGTTGTACCCGCCATTGAAGCAATTGTAAAAAACCTACCAGATGCAATACTATCAATAGATACTTTTAGAAGTAAAGTTGCTCAAGCAGCAATTCATGCTGGAGCAGCGATAATCAATGATATTGCGGGGGGGAATCTTGATGAATTTATGTTTAAAACAGTTGCAGAATTAAATGTTCCCTACATATTAATGCATAGCCGCGGTAATCCACAAACCATGAATAGCTTAAACCAATACGATAATCTTACTTTAGAAATTATACATGAACTAAATGAAAAAGTTTTGCAGTTAAGATTATTAGGCGTAAAGGATATAATCATTGACCCTGGTTTTGGTTTTGCAAAAGATTCAAAACAGGGGTTCGAATTAATGAAAAACTTGAAAACATTTGATGTAATGAATATGCCCATTCTAGTGGGAATATCAAGAAAATCAATGATTTGGCGAACACTTGGTGTCTCTGCTGATGATGCCCTCAATGGCACAACGGCTTTGAATATGTATGCACTTACTCAAGGTGCTAAAATCCTACGAGTTCATGATGTTAAAGAGGCCAATGAAACACTGAAATTGTACGAGGAGCTTTGTTGACTCTTTTGATGAATTTTAGTTTGTACTCACCTCACTGAGTTTTAATTGTTCCTTCTTTGGAGTTTTATTGGCTGATGTTTTATCGGTTGTTGTTAGTTCTTCTTTCTTTAATTGAAGACGTCTGACTTCTAAAAAGTGTCCAGCAATAAAATAACAAGCCAATAGAATAACTATGAAAAAGCAGAGTTCAGTATTTGTAAAATAACTTCTTGCCAAGTAAGTAGTTACAGTAAAGAAAATTGTTGTAAAATATAAAACAAAGGAAGCCTGCATGTGAGAAAGATTGTTGTCTATCAACAAATGGTGCATGTGCAGGCGGTCAGCTTTAAATGGTGATTTTCCTCTCAAAATTCTAATTGAAAATACTCTAATTGTATCAAAAATTGGAATAATTAATATAACAACTGCTATAATTGGTGCACTAACAAATGATAAGTCAGCTTCCCAAGCATGCATGACATTTAAGTGAATAAATCTTACGGCAAGTACTGTGATTATATATCCAATAATCAATGAACCAGTATCTCCCATAAATATTTTTGAAGATTGAGAAAAGTTAAATCGCAGAAAACCTACTAAAGACCCAGCTAAGCACAAAGCTAAACATGCCAAAGAATAATGGTGGTTGACTAAAAACCAAAGTCCAAATCCACTACTTGCAATCATTGCAATACCACCCGCTAAGCCATCAATGCCATCAATTAAATTAAAAGCATTAATCATGGCTACAAAGACAAAAATCGTGAGTAGGATACTTAAAATGTAAGGAATATGTCCAAGTCCAAAAATTCCAAATAGGTCTGAAATTCTCAAATCACTTCCAATAACTACGATGGCTGATGCCAGAACTTGCACAATCATTTTCTTAGTTGGTGAAAGTGCATATAAGTCATCTTTAATTCCTAAAAAAAATAATATTACGGTCCCTGCAAAAACTTTGTGAATTAATATTCCTTCATCACCAAAATTCCAAATCATATAACCAATCAAAACACCAGCGAAAATTGCTACTCCACCAAAGGTAGGAGTAGGTGTTTTATGTGAGCTTCTTTTAACAGGATTATCCATTAATCCACGCAGACCGCTTATGTTTATGATGACAGGAATTGAACGCAAGTTTATGATCATTGCGATAATCGCTGAAATTAATATTTGTATTTGCTTATCAGGGATAAGAGATTCGAAAGTAGGAAACATCTGAGCAATGTTTAATATTTATTACTTCTAGTTAGTAATTACTATACAAATTAAATACTTTTTTTAATGTAAACACGAAAAAAATAAAATCTTTTTGGTGTTTTATTTATCTAATGGCATTTTCCTAATCCTGACTTTTTGAGCAGGATTACCTTGATAAATCGTGTAAGATTCTAATGATTTATTCGCTACAGAATTTACTGATAGTACTGCGTGTGAATGACAAGTTAAGCCCCCACAAACCACTGCTTTAGCTCCAATCCAAACACCTTCTTCAATAGTGATATCTTTTACAATAAGGTCAAAATTAGATTTGGAGTAGTCATGATTTCCTGATAGAAGTAACGCTCCTTGCGAAATACAAACATTATCTCCAATCTCAACTTTGCCTAAATTATCAATCCAAACTTCTTCTCCAATCCAAACATAATTACCAATTGTTAAATTCCAAGGATATTTAATATTGACTTTGGGTTTGATTGTTATGTTTTTCCCAATATTTGCCCCAAAAAAAATGAGTAGTCGCCTTTTTATTGAAGATGGGATTAAGAGATAAGAATTGAAAAAAATTGCGTTGGTCATGTACCACAGTAAAGAAGTTAATTTTCCTCTTGTTAAAGTTGATTGTTTATACCAATCATTATTGTATTTTGATAAATCTGTTTTATCCATTTAAGACGTTTAAATTTCAAAAGAGTTACATTTTTTTTAATTAGTTTTACGCATTTTGAAGTTTTGAAATCAAAAGACTACTTTTGGCTCTACCTTCTTCTAATCGGTCAGATAAGTAGGTTTTGGTGGCTTCAAAGTGTTTTCGGTAACTTTCTTTGTCCCCCATTTCTACTATATTAGCCCATTCATGAACTGCAGTATGAAATGCTAAGTCTTCGCCACGAATTGTTTTATCAAAAAGGGCTGCTTCAATAGTTTCTTCCAGTAAAGAATCATTCATAAATAAGTACTCTGCCATACCAACTCTGAGTTTAAATGGTGGGGTTTGGCAAATTAAATTTTTATAGGGATTTGTACCTAGTTTATGCCAAGTGTCAACCATAGCTAAAAGACTTAAATGAGAATTAGGCTTGTGTTCAAAATCTTGACTTAAGCTAAATTCACTCATAATTTTATCATCGAGCATTAAGTCTCCACTTTTATCTTTAAATACGGAATCTCGTGCAGAATAGATGCGTTTACGAAACTTTTTTTCATTTTCCTGAATCATCATTTCAAAAAGCTCATTTTCAGCTTTAGCATAATTTCTTACATCTCTTTTGGCATAAGGGTTTTGTAATGCTAAGCCCGAATAAACATGGAATTTGTAGCTGTAAATCCTAAGGGTCATGAGTAACTTTACATTATCCAAGCCATTTGGGTGTAATGTGTTTTCCCAAGGATAAACTTTTCTGTGCATAAAGGCTGTTCCGATACTCTCAAAACCTATATGTGTAACTGCTTGAATATCAGCCATCATACGGTCATGAGAATGGAAATCCTCTAATTGATGTATGATTGAACCAATTACATGAAAAACCTTAAGTGACTCTTCAAAGGCTGTAATTGACGCTCTGTGGTTTACTACAACTAATGTTTGTCCAACCGGATTTACGGCAGGCCCATAAAGTGCGTGACAGGTAACAATTTGAGCATCTTGTGGTAGATACTTTTCAAACGCAGCTATTTCAGGTGTTTTGACAGAGGTTTGTCCTGCAACGATTGCTCCATATTTGGTCGATGGTCCACATTGAGCGACTACCTTTTCAATGTTTTCAGCTTCAACAGAATAGAGTATAAAATCACATAATCTAGAAACTGCAATTCCGTCGTTAAGTATCTTTATTCCAAATGGACCTAACTCATTTTCGAGGATTTCACGGTTTTGAGGCAGGTCACAGCCAAAAACTTCTAAACCTGTATTTGCCCAAATCTTGGCAAACATTTTTCCCATATCCCCCAAACCAATGATTCCAATTTTCATAGATGCTCCTGCTCAAAAAAGAGTTACAATTCTAAAATTAATTACATTTGCAAAGATAATCAATTTGTTTTATTTAACACTTACCCAAATTTTACCATTAATTATGCGGACAATTTTATTGCTACTTGTTTCAAATACATTCATGACATTTGCATGGTATGGACATCTTAAGCGGCCTGATTTGCCGATTTGGAAGGCAATTTTGATAAGTTGGGGGATTGCATTTTTTGAATACCTTTTTATGGTTCCAGCAAATAAATTAGGGTATGGTCAGTTTAATGCATTTCAGTTGAAGACAATACAAGAAGCAATTACATTAGTTGTATTTGTAGTTTTTGCGGTATTTTACTTAAAAGAGCCTTTAAAATGGAACTACTTATTAGGTTTCTTTCTTGTATTTTTGGCTGTTTGGGTAGTTTTTAGAAAGTAAAACTTTAAGTATATTTATAAAAAAAGAGGTTGGGAATCCCCCAACCTCTTTTTTTATATGAAATTTTATTTTTCACTGATACCAAATTTATCGGCAAATTTTCTGTAAAGTCTTTTTTGCTTATCGTCAAGGTCGATTTTCTTTCCTCTAATGAAAGCATGACTAACTTTATTGGTTCTCATATCTAAGATATCACCTTCAGAAACGGCAATTGTAGCCAATTTACCTACTTCAAGTGAGCCCACTTGTTTATCAATACCAAGTATTTGGGCATTGTTTAATGTTATTAACTTAAGAGCCTCCTCCTTGTCCAAACCAAAAGCTGCTGCAGTTCCTGCCACAAATGGTAAATTACGTGTTTTGTAGAATTCTTCAGTGTAGAAAAGTCCAGTTAATATTCCTGCATTAGCTAATTTTGCTGGTAATTTATAAGGATTCCAAACGCCTTCATCTGTTGTGTTAGGCAAACGATGAGTAGGAGAAACTATTACCGGAATGTTATTAGCTTTTAAGAAATCAATGGCCAATTCAGCCTCTTCTCCACCAACTACTACTATACTTTTAACTTTGTACTTTTGTGCCATTTGGCATGCCTCAATGATTTCTTTTCCATAGTTAGTACGAATAAACAATTTCTTTGAACCATCAAATAAACCCTTCATTGCCTCTAATTTTGCATTTTTAGGATTTGGATTTGAGATTTCATTGTATGCAAGGGCATCTGCGAAAAAAACTTGAAGTTCATTTTTTTGCTCAATATATTTATCGTTTTTCTTTACAACAAATTTAGCTTCTTCTGGACTAAACTGTCTGGCAATTAAGGTTGGATAATTTAACCAAACACCATCGTCTTTTTTCAATGCAGCATCTTCCCAGTTCCATCCATCATATTCCATGATTGAAGATGTACCAGAAATAACACCACCTTCTGGTGTTGTTTGTCCAATCAATACACCATTACCTCTAACCGTAGGAATAATTTCTGAATCTGTATTGTGAGCAATCAAGGAGCGAATATTTGGGTTAAATTGTCCAGTTTCAGCTTGGTCAAAAGTTGAACGAACTGAGCCAATTTCAACAAGCCCAACTAAAGCGGCAGGTGCAATAATGCCTGGATAAACAGATTTGCCAGATACATTGATTACTTCCGTAGAATTTTTATCAAAATTAGTATTTGCATCACCAATGGCTGTAATTATTCCTTTGTCAAAAACAACGGTTCCATTTGTAATAATTTTTCCATTTCCAACGTGAATAGTACCACCAACTAAAGCAATTGGTTTACTTTGCGGAGAAGCAGGAGCAGGGTTTTGAGCAAATACTCCAATATTTATTAAAAGTAAGCTGAGAAGTGATAAACGTTTTTTCATTGGGCAGGTTTTAGTTTGATGAACAAATTTTATGAAAAATAAGTGTATTTCCAAATATAGAATTTAATTCTTTCTAGTTTTTTAAAAGCTATTAATCAGTAAATTGAGAAAAATGTTTTACATTGGAAATTACTTTCAATAATACACTAATGAGTCAATTATACACAAATTTAGCAAAAGTCTATCATGAAATCTATCAAAAGCTCTTTGATTACGACCAAGAGTTTAAGTTTTACGATAAACATCTGAAAGAAAATGATGTAAGGTCTGTTTTAGAGATTGGTTGTGGAACAGGAAACTTAGCTAAAAGATTAATAAATGCTAAGTTTGATTATTTTGGAGTAGATTTATTTCAAGAGATGCTTGATATTGCAGCAACCAATGCACACAAAGAATATTTTTTACAAGCAGATGTTCGTTCAATGAAGCTTGATAAAACTTTTGATTGTGTAATTATTACAGGGAGAAGCATTAGTTATTTGACTGAAAATAAAGGAATTATTGAAGCACTCAATTGTATTAATAATTCTCTAAAAATGGATGGATTGCTTCTTTTTGATGCCATTGATGCAGAAAAAATGTTTCTTGATTTTAAAGAAATTCGAACCGATAAACTTGAAGTAGAGTTTGGGCAAAACAAGTATAAAAGAGTAAGTAAAAGCAAGAAAAATTTATCTTCAGGTTGGACTTGGGACTGGGAATCAATATATTATCAATCGAATGATTATGGTATTTATGAAAAAATAGGAGAGGATTTCTCAACTTTGCGAGCATTTATTAAAGATGAATTAACATTATTTTTGAAAATGTGCGGTTTTGAATTAATTAGTATTCTTCCTAAAAAATCTTATGCTTGGGAAGATAATTTTTATATTGTAAGAAAGGTAGCTTATGATTTTTAGAAGATTTGATTTTGATAAAGATGCAGATGTAATATGGGAAATATTACATTTAGTTATAGAAAGTGGAGATACATTAGTTTTTGCTCCTGATTCGTCAAAGGAAAAAATGCTTAACTATTGGGGAGCCGATGATAAGTTCGCCTATATATGCGAAATCGAAAATGAAGTTGTCGGTACATTTTATATAAAAGCAAATCAACCAGATTTGGGCTCACATGTGGCAAATGCAGGTTATTTAGTGCATCCAATGCATAGAGGAAAAGGTATTGCTGAGGCAATGTGTAGGTTTTCGCTTGAAGAAGCTAAAAGGCTAGATTTTAAAGCTATGCAATTTAATATTGTGATTAGTACGAATGAGGTAGCCGTTAGACTTTGGCAAAAGTGTGGTTTTGAAATTGTAGGTCGTATTCCAAAAGCATTTCAACATCAAAAATTAGGCTTAGTTGATGCATTTGTAATGTATCAATGGTTAGAATAAAAAAGACTTCGAATATTCGAAGTCTTTTTTGTATTTCCTTAAATTTCTAATTAGAATTTGATGGTAATATTTGCATTGAAAACTGTTCCTAATTGGCTGAATTGTGAGCCGTTATAACCTAAAATGTCATAACGTCCACTAAAGCCTAAGAAACCTCTCAATAATGATTTTGCTTGTGCATCTTTCAAGACACTTTCTCCTTTTGAATTCAAAGCAACTAAATCCCACTTTGGTAATACATTAAATAGGTTATTAGCGTTTAAAGTCATCGAAACTTTATTGTTAAATGAGTAGCCAATGCTTAAATCAGTTACAACGGCTGGTTTAAATTCTGCTTTGATATTTTCCATATCACTTCCGCCATTATCTAAATCTTGGAAGGCAGTTGGACCAAATAATGTATTAGTCAAATTAAAGAACCATTTATTTAACTGGTAGTCAAATCCAAGAATGGCTTTATATTTTGGTCGGCTTTCTGTTAGTAATGATTTAATTTGGGTATTTAAGATGCTTGAACCTGCTGCTTTAATGGCTGCTGGTTCTTGTGGAGTACCAACAATTTTATTTTGTAGCATCACATTTCCAGCAAGGTTAATACCTAACTTGCCTGAACCCAAAGCAATATTTCTGTATGAAATTACATAGTCTAAACCAGAGGTTTTGGTTTGAATTCCATTAATGAAGAATTGTACAGTACGAACTCCAGCTTGTGAAAGAATTTTTCCTAAAGTAGAATTGGCATCAGCTGATGATATAGATGAACTATATACAATTCTATCTTTAACTCCAATATTGAAATAATCTAAAGTAATGCTAAAGTTTTTTGTAGGGTTGATTGCTACACCTACCGTGAAGTTGGTTGATTTTTCAGGCTTCAAAGCGGGAATTCCCAAAAGTCTTGCTTGCGTACTGCGGTTATTGAATAATCCTGAAAGTTGTATAGTTCCACCAACAAATGCTGCTTGTGTTGATTGAGCATATATTTGGTGAAGTGTTGGTGCTCTAAACCCAGTAGATGCCGAGCCCCTTAGGATAATTTTATCATCAGCAAGTTTATATCTAGATGAAAGTTTCCAAACGGTAGCATTGCCAAAATCACTATATTTTTCTGAGCGAATTGTTCCATTAATTAAGAAATCTTTGGTCAAATCATAACTTAGGTCTAGGTAGCCACCAATGTTAAAGCGTTTATTGGTTCCAGCATTTTCTTTATTGATGCCAGGGAAAGAGTTGGCTCCTTCGCCTTCATAAGATTTTTCATCACCAGCAACAATAGTATATGCTTCCGAACGAGCCTCCATACCCAGAGCGATGCCTAATTTTTCTGACACTTGTTTAGAAATATCAATATTTCCTACAATATGACTGAAACCATAACCACCAGGCTTGAATCTTGTTGGAGATGATGTACCTAAAGTTCTATTGACAGTGTTATCGACGGTATAATCTTGCGTATTTCCACCAACAGTTAAACTTGCATCGTGCTTCCACCCACCGTGTTCTCCTTTAGCTCCAACTGTCGCATTGTAATCAAGAAGGTTACCTTCAAATGTTGGTACATATCCTATATAGCCTTTGTAAATATTTACATCGTCCTCAGGAAATGCTAGTGTTTCTTTAGTAAGATAGTTTTTCCCACCGTTATCAGTCACACTATGTAATAATCCTCTATCTTGACGCCAATATGGAGTTCGATAGTTTGCAAAGCTCAAAACTCTTTTGGTAACCATTGCGGCATTAGCATAAAGTTCATTATTATTTCCTAAAGGAACGGTTCCATTGATTAAAAATTTAGCTGCAGTTGTTGCACCAGTACCATTGATATTTCCTGCGGTAGGGTAGTCTTTTAAGTAGTTGGTGATAAGTGCATCTTGTGCTGGACTACCACCAAATGTGGCAAGTTCAGTTGCTAAATCAACCTTACCCGAACGAACAGCACTATTTGATTGTGATAAGTTTACAGTATAATTGATTGAACCACCTTTGGCAAAATTAGCTCCACTATTAAGGGCTAAGCTATACATTCCACCATCTCCTTTAGAGGTAACTCCTGAATTGATATTAAGAGAAGTATACTCGTATTTATCTTTTAATATTACGTTCATTACCCCTGCAATTGCATCAGAACCGTATTGTGCAGATGCTCCATCACGAAGAATTTCCACTCTTTTAATTGCTTCTTGTGGAATGGCCGAAAGGTCAACCCCAGTTTCACCACGACCTGGTGAAAACTGTACATAGAGTAATGAGCTTAAATTTTTACGTTTGCCGTTAACTAAAATTAATGTACGACTTGGACCCATATTTCTAATTTCATAAGGGTCTAGTAGAGTTGTCGCATCATTAACTGGTGTATTAACCGTGTTGAATGATGGTACACGGTATTGAAGTGCCTTATCAAAGGTTGGTTGCCCTGTTGTTTTGAGTTCATTTGATGAAAGTATATCAATCGGTAAAGGCGAATCTACTATTGACCTTTGTGTTGCACGGCTTCCTACAACTACTACTTCATTTAATGACTTTTCATCATTTTTTAAAGTTATGTCAATAGTTGAATTATTTCCAACGGGGATTTCTTGTGCAACAACTCCTACTGCAGAAAATTGTAGAATATCATTGTTATTGGCACCAATTGAATATTTACCATCTATATCTGTTGTAGTACCTTTTGTACCACCTTTGATTTTAATGGTTACTCCAGGAAGAGCGGCTCCTGTACCATCTTTAACTGTTCCGGAGATTGTGCGAGATTGTGCGAAAAGGTCAATGCTTAGAAACAGCAAACCCATTAACACTGAGTAAGTGAAACGATTCATCATAAATTATAAGTTTTTATTTGGTTTTTGTTAAGATTAACAGCCACTAAGTTAAATTTATTATTCTATTAAATCCAAATATTCGGAATAAAATTTTACCGATATTAAATAATGCAGAAGAAAATAATGGCATTTATGGAGATTTCGTTATTAATACCTGTTTTATTATTAATAAATTTTAATAATAAGTATTATTGCTTAGTAAATTTTGAATATATGATTAAAATAATAAATAATTGTCTAAAACACACTTAAAACAAAAAAGGCCTCGATTTTCATCAAGGCCTTTTTTGTTTTTATAATTAAAATTACTCAGTTCCTTTAAAAAGATTAGCTCCAAAGATGCGTCCACCAGATGCACATCTGCTACAATCTTCAGTGTCGCCCATTTCAAGAATAGTATCGCAGTGAATATGTTGATTTCTGCGTGGCATAGCTCTTTGAGTTGGATTTCCAGATGCTTTTTCGGCTAACATTTTCAACATAATTCTGTTTCTTTCTTTCGCTACGCTTTGTTGCATTTGTTCATCTTTCTCTGCATCGAAATAAACGGTTCCGTCAATTATTGTTTTTTCTGGACGGGCATATATTGAAAGTGGATTGTTATTCCAAAGAACCACATCGGCATCTTTACCAACTTTAATACTTCCCAAACGATTATCAAGATGTAACATCTTTGCTGGATTCAAAGTAACCATTTTCCAAGCTTCTTCTTCACTCATTCCACCATAAAGTACTGTTTTTGCTGCTTCTTGGTTTAATCTTCTTGCCATTTCTGCATCATCTGAATTAATAGCAGTAGTTACGCCAACTTTTGTTAAGATTGCAGCATTGTGAGGAATGGCTTCTTTTACTTCCATTTTATATGCCCACCAGTCAGAAAATGTGGAAGCATTTACGCCATGTTCTTTCATTTTGTCAGCTACTTTATAGCCTTCTAAGATATGCGTATATGTATTGATATTGAAATTGAAAGATTCAGCAACTTTCATTAACATGTTAATTTCTGATTGAACATAAGAGTGACACGTAATGAAACGCTTCTTATTCAAGATTTCAACCAAAGCATCTAATTCAATATCTCTTCTTGGAGGCGTTACTCCAGTTTTATTTGTTAGTGCGTTATATTCTTTCCATGCTTTTTCATACTCTTTGGCACGTTGGAAAGCATCTACATAAACTTGTTCCACTCCCATTCTTGTTTGAGGGAATCGGCCTGATGGAGATGGATTGTTTCCATTTTTTACGTTTTCACCCAAAGCAAACTTAATAAAACCATCAGCACCCTTAATCAATAAATTATTAGGATTTTCACCCCATTTTAATTTAATGAGGGCAGATTGGCCGCCAATACAGTCGGCAGAACCATGTAATAATTGCGAAGAAGTTACCCCGCCAGCTAATTGACGGTAAATATTAATGTCATCAGAGTTTACTGCATCTTCTTGACGAACCTCTGAAGAAACGGTTTGTACCTCGTTGATTGAGAATAGGGCAATGTGTGAATGCTCGTCAAAAATTCCATTGGTTAAATGTTTTCCTGTCCCATCAATTGTTTTAGCACCAGTCGGAGCAGTTAAGTTTTTACCAACTTGAGCAATTTTACCATTTTGTAATAAGACGTCGGTATTTTGAACAATTCCCTCTTTTTCGTTGGTCCAAACAGTAGCGTTTTTAATCAACATGGTTTCTTGCTGAGGTTTTTGCTCGCTACCAAAGGCAGTAAAAGGATATAGGACTTTACCAATTTGAGGTGTTTTTGCTTTTGTCGTATCTTTTTTAGCAACATCAGCTTTAGGGGCTTCTTTGTAAATCGCTTCCCATTTAACTTGTTTGCCATCTCCTAAAATTGCGTCTCCCTTGATATTTTTTCCATCGTAGTAGCCACTTAAACGTGCTTCATTAGCATCTTTTTTATCAAGTTTGGTAGTGATAGTCAATAAATCACTTATACGGCTAACTTTTGGAGTAGTTTTTACAGTATCGTTTGTAATGAATTGATAATCAGGTTTGTCAATTTTACCCGTGATATTTAATTTAAAATTCTTATCATCAACTTTTACTTCATAGTTTCCTCTGATATCAGTTACATTCATATCGCTGAGTATGTATCTTTTTCCTTGAACCCAGTTTTCATAAATGACATTGTCTTTACTGAAGAGGTTATCAGAAGTGATAATAAAGTTGGCTAACATACCTTTTTTCAGACTTCCAACCATATTATCAATTTTTAATAATTTAGCAGGCGTAGAAGTTAAAGCTTCTAATGCTTTGTTTTCAGGCAGACCGTGTTCGATAGCTTTACGAAGATTATTCCAAAATTCAGTTTTGTTTCTTAAACCGTTTGTTGTGAAAGCAAAATTTACACCTGCTCTCGACAAAATACTTGCATTTGCGGGAGCCATTTCCCAATGTTTCATTTCGGTTAGACTCACCATTGCTGCATCAAATGGGTCTTCTACATCATAAGCAGTAGGGAAACTGAGTGGAATAATCAATGGGTTTCCATTAGCTTTGATTTCGTCAACTCTTTGGTACTCATCTCCTGCACCTTTGATGATATATTGAATACCAAACTCTTTACCAATTTTATCAGCTCTTAAAACTGCTAATTTGTCAGTCGCTTCATAAACTTGGGGTAGAGCTTGCATTTCATTAAAGGCATCTAATGACAAGTTTCTTTCTTGCAATTTTCCTCCTTTTTTATACCATTCTGCATCATAATATGTTTGTCGGAGCAAAGCCACCGCACCCATTAATGAAACTGGGTATGTTTGTGTCGAACTACCTTTATTTAATGAATAATGAGCTGATGCTTTACCTTTTAGTAATACATTGTTTTCTTTATCTTCTGCAAGAGAAACAAAAGCTGAGGTGCCTCTTACAATTCCATCAGCTACGTGCACAACGGCACTTCCGAAGCCAATTTTACGCATTTCATCGGCCTTAGCGGCATTTACTTTAAATTCTGCCGTAGCATCAACTTCAGGTCTTACCGCTTGATTCCAATCGAAAGCACCTTTCTTATTTGATTCTAATTGTATTGCTCCACCGAATCCACGGCCGCCGCCTTGGCGTTGGATTTCGGGCATTCCGTAATCAGAATAAATATCTACTAGTGAAGGGTAAATTCTTTTGCCTTTTAAATCATATACTACTGTACCTTTTGGAACTTGTAATTCTTTTCCAACTGATTCAATCATGCCGTTTTTGATGTAAATCATGGCATTATCTAGGACAGTTTGTGCATCAACTACAATTGTGGCATTTTTGAAAGCATACTGAGATGGCCTTTCGTCATAAACACCATTACGTTGAAAAGTGACTTGTGAAAAAACTGAACCAGAGATGAAGGCAACAAAAAGAAAAGTAAGGAGTCTTCTCATGGATAGGTTTAGATGTTTGATGAATGAATGATATTGCGAATTTGATAAATTTTAAACAATAAACAAAACTATTACAATTTTTATATTAAGAATAGCCGAATAAGTAGAAATCAATAGCATAAGGGGTATTTTAATCGACAAAGCCACCAATAATTCTTTTCAATGATTTTAATAAATTTGAACTAAAATTAAATAAAATTGGGTTTCTGAATATTGAATAAATTCGACTTGTGGTGAAAATTTATAAAAAGGAAGGGGCAATTACTAAAATTAACAACTTAACTTCTACATCCACACCGTTTTTAATATTAACTGATTTTGAAGGAAATCGTAGTATTATTAAAAGATTAGATAAGGTTAATGTAAGTGATATAAAATATAAATTTGGAGAAGTTTCAAATTTTAACTTTAGCACAAACAATAATAGATTCAATGGAATTGAGAAAAAGTGCATTGATTTTGAATTGTATCAGAAGGCTTTTGATGTAGTAATCTCTAATATTAAAGAGGGAAACTCATTTTTGACAAATCTTACTTGTGCATCTCGCATAAAAACAAATCTAAGTTTAGAGGAAATCTTTATTATAAGTAATGCTAAGTTTAAAATTTGGGTCAAGGGATTTGAGCATTTTAATGAATTTGTTTGTTTCTCACCCGAAATTTTTGTTAAAATTAATACAGAAGGCATTATTTCGTCTTTTCCAATGAAAGGAACAATTGATACAAAAATTGAAAATGCCGAAAGCGTGATTTTAGAGGATGAAAAAGAATTTTTTGAACATACCACCATCGTTGACTTAATAAGAAACGACATTAGTAAAATAGCAGAAAAGGTGTGGGTTGAAAAGTTTCGGTATATTGATAAAATAAAGACTTTAGATGGTGAATTACTGCAGGTTAGTTCACAAGTTTGTGGTAAATTAGACCCTTTTTGGAAAAATAAATTTGGTGATATACTTTTTTCAATGCTTCCTGCTGGTTCTATTTCAGGAGCTCCGAAAGGTAAAACCGTAGAAATTATCAAAAAAGCTGAAAAATATACTTATAATGGCCTAAATAGAAATTTTTACACAGGTATTTGCGGTATTTTTGATGGTGAAACTTTTAATTCAGGTGTAATGATTCGTTTCATTGAAAATACCCCTCAAGGTTTACTTTACAAGAGCGGTGGTGGAATTACTGCGAAAAGTATGGTAGAAAAAGAATACCAAGAAATGATTCAAAAAATATATGTCCCTACTATTTGAAACAATCAAATGCCAAAATCGGCGTTTGGCTAACATTGATTATCACAATGAAAGAGCAAGCCGCTCATTAAAAAAAGTATTTGGGATTGATAAGAAAATTGATTTTGCTGAAACTGTTGAAATTCCAGATTGGGTAGGAGAGGGTTTATATCGTTGTAGAGTGAGTTACGCTGAGGAAATTAGTAAAGTTGAATTTTTTAGTTATCAATATAAAGTACATAGATTGATTAAATTAGTTGAAAATCCTGCTATTGAATATCCTTTAAAATATGAAGACCGTAGTGTATTTCATAAATTATTAATTGAAAACGAGGGTTTTGATGAAGTGATTATTATAAAGAATGATTGCTTGACTGATACGACTTACACTAATTTGGCATTTTTTGATGGAGTTAAATGGTTTACGCCAAGTACATATTTACTTGAAGGAACCCAAAGGACGTATTTATTAAATGAGAAGCAAATTGATGAAGAAGAAATTAAAGTAAAAGATTTGACTAAATTTAAACGAATTGCCCTTATCAATGCCATGAGGGGACTTAGTTTGAATTTTCCCTTTGAATTGACCCAAAATATTATCTCGATAAAAAATTCTTAATAATGGTTCATAAAAATATAATTATAGGTGCAGGCCCCTCTGGCTTGGCAATGGCTGGACAGTTTAGCAAAAATGAAGTTCCATATATAATCATTGAAAAATCTACCAACGTTGGTAATGAATGGAGAAATCATTATGACCGTTTGAAGCTACATACGGATAAGATTTATTCTTCACTACCACATTTGCCATTTCCTGCCGAATATCCAACTTTTGTACCTAAGGCAGAATATATTCAATATCTAGAATCTTATATTAAGCATTTCAACATCAATCCAATCTACGGAGAAGAAGTACTTGATATTTCAAAAAATAATGGAATTTGGGAGGTTAAAACCCAAAATAATACCTTTTTATCCGAAAATGTTGTTGTTGCCACTGGTTATAATCGTGTTCCTAAAATCCCTCATTTTATTAACGATTATCTTTTTGAAGGAGAAAAGATTCATTCATGTAAATACAAGAATGGACTTCCTTACAAAGATAAAAAAGTGTTGGTTGTTGGCTATGGAAATTCAGGTGCTGAGATTGCTTTAGACCTGTGCGAAAGTAAAGCAAAAACCTATGTTTCGATTAGAAATCCAGTAAATATTGTCAAAAGAGAGTTTTTGGGGCGTTCAACGCAAGGACTTGCCATTTTTTTGACTCAGTTTGGAAACTCCGTCTATGATTTTATTTCAAACATTTTTAAGAAAATCTCAACTGGTTCTTTAAAGCAGACAGGTATTCCAATTTCTCCATTAGCACCTTCTGAACAATTACGCAAACAAGGCAAAGTGCCTGTAATTGATGTTGGTACTTTAGAGCAAATAAAACAGAAAAAAATAATGGTAATGCCCGACATTCGAGAATTTACGCATGATTCGATAATTTTTGTAAATGGCCAACAAGAGAAATTCGATGCAGTTGTATTAGCAACAGGGTATCATGCTCATCTTGAAAAAATTATCAAAAATATTGCCCCAGTTTTGAACGAAAGGGCGTATCCTAAACAAATGTGGTTTGATGAAGAAACTTATAAAGGCTTATATTTTATTGGTTTCAATTTACCACTAACCGGAATTTTGCGAGATATTAATATCAGTTCAGAAAAGATATTAGGTAAGATAATGACTCAAGGATAAGAGAGACTAAATATTTATTATTGTATGATTTACAAATAAATTAATTTTAAGTAAAATAGGTTACTTAAAATTAAATAATATCTATTTTAGAAGGTTTACTAGGTAATTTGTTGGTTCATATGTCATTAAATTCAGTATTGATGAAGTTTTCAAGCAAGACAAGCAAACTTGACTTTGTTCAAGCAATTTATATCAAAGTCAAGTTTGCTAACTGAAATTCACTCATTAATTAATATTCAAAGGGTTGCATAAATCACTATTATTAAAGTTTTATGAGAATTAATGATTCTCACGGTAGGGCAAATGCTACATATTTATTCCCTTTCGGAGTTCCTAGTTTAGTTCCACCACAAGCAATTACTACAAATTGTTTACCATTTATTTGATAGGTAGAAGGTGTTGCAAAGCCTGCCGCAGGAAGTTTAGTTTCCCAAAGAATTTTTCCATTATTTTTATTAAAAGCCCTAAAAAATCCATCTTTTGTGGCAGCGATAAATATTAAACCGCTTGCAGTAACTACTGGACCTCCATAATTTTCAACGCCAGTATTTTTTATTCCTTTCTGTTCTAAAGCAGGTTCGTTACCAAAAGGAATTCTCCATAAATATTCTCCAGTGTTTAGATTAATGGCACTAAAAGAGCCCCATGGAGGCGTGATTGCTGGTAAACCATTACTATCTAAAAACTTATTGTAGCCTGTACTTTTAAATGGTAAATATACCTTCTTTGTTGATTTTGAATCTGAAACAACTTCTTTTTTTTCTTCTCCGAATAAAAAGGATACGATTGCTTGCTTTTCAGAAGCCGTAAGTGTTGTAAATCCGGGCATCATACCTTTTCCATTGCTAATAATATTATTCACAAAGGCTTTATCTCTTTTTTTATTGATATCAATTAATGAAGGATAATTTGATTTAGGGTTTCCTTTTCTATCAATTCCGTGGCAACTCACACAAGTTGTTGTATAAAGTTTTTCTCCAGCACTGAGTTGAGCAAGGGCATCTTCTTTAGGCGTTTCAACCATGGTTTGTATCCATGCCATTTCATTAGCATTTACATACAAAATTCCTTCTGGGTCTGCGGCGGCACCTCCCCATTCTGCTCCACCGTCATATCCAGGGAAAATCACTGTTCCCTCTTTGCTACCAGGATGGTAAAGTGCAGTTTTATACTTTCTGAAATTCTTTATTAGTTCTTCTCTATTTTCAGCATAAGGGCTAATATCTTTTTCAGTAAGCGTATTAGATTGCCTTGCAAATGGTGCTGGTTTGCTTGGAATGGGTTGTGTAGGCCATGCAAGTTCTCCCAAAAGTGATGATTTGGGTACTGGAACCTCTTTTACAGGGAAAATGGGTTTTCCAGTTACTCTATCAAACACAAAAACATATCCTTGTTTAGTAACTTGAGCCACCACATCAATCTTTTTTCCGTTCTGATTAATGGTCATTAAATTGGGTGGTGCAGGTAAATCTCTATCCCAAATATCGTGATGAGTAGTTTGGAAATGCCATAGTCTTTTTCCAGTGCGAGCATCGAGTGCTAATAAACAGTTAGCAAAAAGATTTTTACCTTTTCTATTTCCTCCATAAAAGTCATAACCAGCAGACCCAGTAGGAACAAAGATTATTCCTCTTTTACGGTCAACGGCCATACCAGCCCAATTATTAGCAGCACCTGTATATTCATTTTTATAGGCATCTTTAGGGAAGGTTTCATAGCCAAATTCAGTTGGATAGGGGATTGTGTGGAAAGTCCAAACTAATTTTCCAGATTTAACATCAAAAGCTCTAATATCACCGGGAGCTGCATCTTCTCCTTCAGATAGGCGAACAGGCATCACAATTAAATCCTCAAAGACTGTTCCTGGAGTATTTGAGATGATAAATTTATTTTGAGCAATTGGTGGAAGGCCAGTATGTAAATCTACTTTGCCCTCATTTCCGAAACTCTTAATTGGTTTGCCGTTTTTGGCATCCAAAGCCCAAAGGTTGGGTCCAACGGTGTATAATATTCTTTTTTCAATACCATTTGACCAATAACTAACTCCTCTACTTGAACTCGCCCAATTTTTTAGAGGGTCTCCAAATCGCCAAATCTCTTTGCCAGTTGCTGCATCCAAAGCAAAAGCTTGAACAGAAGCTGTAACGCCATACAAAATTCCATCAACAATAATCGGATTTACTTGCATTTGCCCTGAATCAGGAGTAGTGTAAGTCCATGCAATTTTTAATTGATTTACGTTTTCAGGCGTGATTTGGGTGAGTTTTGAATAATGATTGCGGTCTGCACCACCTAAATACTCAGGCCAATCTCCATGTTCATTTGAAAAAAACGTAAAAGAAAAAATAAAGCCGAGTATTACTGAAAGGCAAATGATTAATTTAATTTTCATTTTTTTCTAGGTTGAATTGTTGTACTAAAATCTCAATTATTTTTCATGATTTTCATCAATTTCAGAATCAAAGCCTTCAGAATATACTTCAAAAATATCTGGAAACTTGTTTTTCATCCATCTATGTTGTTTCGTATTTAAAAAAATGTATTTCGGTCCAGCAGTATCATCATATTCTTCTTCTTCCATGTAAATTGTATAAAAAAGTCCATCGACATTATTTTCTGCTAAAGCTTTGTTTATCAGTTGGATAAGTTTATTGGTATCAAAATTAAATAATTCAAACGCTATTTTGTTTTTTCTTTCTTTAGGTTTCTTCAATCCATTTACAAATTGTTTTTCACTATAAAGTTTACCATTGGGCATTTTGAAACTATACGTGAATATTCTATCAGAATAATTACTTTTTTTAAGCATTTTGCTAAAATTATCCTCAATTTTTATTGGACTAAAACCAAACCTCGAAATCTTACTGAGGGTATCCATACAAGATTTGAATACATTTTTATAACTGTCAATTCCCCAAATTTCACATTGACCAATCACATCTTTTAAGTTTTCAAAAATGCTCAAATCGCTTGGTGGGAATTGACGGATTTTCAGAATATAAGATTCTTTTTGATTTTGAGTGATTTTTGGGATTAGTTCCAAATCTACAATTTCATCTAATAAAGACTTTAGGCTATCTCTACTAAACTTTCGATTATACATCGAAAAGTCTACAAAATTATTAGGTAATGCCTCTTCTACAATATTTGCTTGGGTACTATCAAATAACACGAAAGAAAGTTTTGGACTATGATAATCACAAACAATTACAAGTCTATTCGGAGAGTTGATATCAGTTAAATAATCATTAATTATTTTAAATTGAGTTTCGCTAATTGATGGGAAATAGTTAGAATCTGGCTTATTTAGAGAATCTAAGCTGCTTTTTACGGAGTTTTCCAAAGAGACAAAAAGCTTTTCTTGATATTGTTGACCATTGATATTTACGGACACCAAATAATTCGATTGATTACTGTCTTTGTTTTCTTCTTGGTAAGATAAATTAGTAAATTCAGTATTAGGTAATATTGATTTCGAAAGTTTAGAAAGGATATAATTATAAAGTTCAGTATCTGATTTTTTGGTTAATTCATTCATATCAATTACCACCACTTGATTACTTTCTTTCAATATGTCGGATGGCTCTTTGCTATTTTTCAAATCAAAATTCATCTGTTCAACGACCATCTTTTCACGTTTGAGGGCACCTGCAAGTGTTTCAACATTAAAATTAGCTATTTGTTGTTTGTATTCACCATAGGCCGAATTCGGAATCTTTTCTTCTAATATTTCAGGGTAGTAAGTTTTGATAAAAGCGTAATTTTTATCAGTCAAATAAACATAAACAGAAGTATTTTTATTTAACGAAAAAGTAGAATTTGAGTTTGTAATTGTATAAAATTTCCCATCAATCTTTGAATCCTCCAAAGATTGGTTAACCAAGTTTAACCAGTCAGTTTTATTGAAACTGATAGATTTGTAGCTTTCTAAAAGTTTTTGTTGTTGAAGGGTTAGTTCTTCCGAATCGTTTATTTCTAATTTAGGTAATTCTTGATGGTTTTCGTATTTGACGCCTTTAAACTTAAATCCATATTTTAGTAGACGGTCTTTTTTGTTTCCTTTTGGAATTTCTGAATTAAAATTATCCGTTATTTTTTCTGGTTTAAATACGTCATTTGAAATCCTTGATAATTCGGCAATAAAATTTTTAAAAATTACAATTTGGTCAATTTCTTTCTGTAGATTAAAGTTAATTGTGGTTGAATTTTCAGGAAAACCAATGAATAAGCTTCGTTTTAGATTTTTTGAAAGCTTGGGTTCAAGTCGTATTTCATTGATTATTTTTTCAATTTTACTCGGTTCTGGTTGTATAACCAAACCATTTTTTTGCCAGACATTAATGATTGCATAAATACTATCTCTACTATTTTTGGCTGAAAAATCAAGTTCGATATTACTCAATTTCCCCAAAAATTCATTGATACCATTCTTTTGAGTGAAGATTTTAAACTGAGTGCTGTCAATAAGTATAATTGCCTTTCGTTTTTCAATTCTACTAATAAAAGGATTATACTCATTATTCACCACAAAAACTCTTTTTGCTGAGTGTTGGTCAATTAAATAGTCATTTATTGACTGAAAATCCTTGTTTGTGAGTCCACTTACGAAGGAGAAAACATGAATGTAAGTGTTAATGATAGATGAATCTATATCAAGTTCTGGAGGAATACTTTTTCGTATTGTATTAAGAAGGGTAAAGTTGGTATTGGCTTTTTGAGAGTACGATGAGCCATTGATATTGAAGCTTAAACAGTAGTTTTTTTTGTCCTTGCCCAATGCACTAGCCATTGGAAGTGACTCTACCAAAAGGTCATCTTGACTTTCATTGGTTTTTACTTCTTCAAGTTTAAAATTTTGAAAATTAAGGCTTGGCAATAACTTTTCTTTAATTTGCGTGAAGAGTTGTAGGTAAATTTCTTCTCTTGTTAAGTTTGGAGCTTCGTTTGAAACCAAGATTACATTTTTGCAAGAAGAAAGAATATCAATGTTACTTTTTAACTCAAACGTTTGATAAGATTGACTAATTTTCTCTGCATCTTCTTTTTCTAATAAACCCTTTTCTTGTAAATTATTAATGAATTTTAATTGTTCGTTTTTTAACGATTCGTAATTTTCATAAAAATAGTTTTGTTTGGCGGCATAAATAAAAAATCCGAAGTCTTTAATTAACTTTATCTGGTCTTTTTCTAACCATTTTATTAGGTCTTTATATACATTTTCATTAACTAGGCCTATGTTTTTTAATTCATTGGCCATCAAAGTATAGCTTTCTTTTGATACTTTGAGGTTTTGCGAAAGTCCGATAAATGTCAGTGGATTATTTACGTTTATATTTCCTTCAATTTCGGTTTTAAAGAACATCCTTTCTCCCAACATTTTTTCAGCTCTTTCTTTGATTTGTATCATTTCATCGGCTGAAGAACCAACATCTCTCAGTAATTCAAAAATGCCAATAAATCCTAAAATACCTGTCTTTGATTTAATAAGTGAGTCAGGTAGGTTTCTAATGCCCGCCAACGGAGAATTGTAAATTCTTTGGTTCAACATTTTATCTTCATTATTGACTACTTTTAAAAAAGCATCTTTTCCAAATTCACTAATGAATTGTTTTTCTTGAAGATTATTCAGAATATTTTCTAACTGTTGATTGGTAAGTTTTTGAGCGAAAGTAAAATTTGTAGTTAGTAAGATAAAAAGTAGTGAGAATATTCTGTTCATTTTTCGTATGTTTTAATACCAAAAATAGATGAGTAATTCTAAATAACCTACTTTTAACAACATAAAAAAATCGCCATTAACAATAGCGATTTTTAAGTCTTTATACACGATGATTCTTACTCTGTGACATCAAGATGTATCTTTTTTGCCTTTAGAGTCAATAATAAATTCTTGTTTTTTTCTAATTAATAAGCTTTGTTTCTATTCAATTTTACTTTTAAGGTAATATATTCAAGATGTTGCTCGCCTAGACGAGATTTTATCACTAGAACTATTGGACTAGCCCAATGAATGAATACTTTGGTTTGGATTTAATTTTTTTAACTAAATTTTTGCTTCAGAAATGATTCGATAAGTTGTTTTGGGTTCATTTCTTTTAAAACCAGCACATTTACTGAAATTATTAATATCTCATTTCAGTGAATTTATGGTTTGTGTTCTTGACCTGTACCAAATCTTATGCCAAAAAAATTATTTAGCGGTATCAAATTTTGAAAAGGCAAAGTGAGAATAGGTAAATACTCAAATAATTACCGAAACAATTTGATGGTCTTAAGAAGTTAAATTTAAAAAATGATGATTAAGACTTCTACTAAAAAGGAATCAAACTCACAAAATCACATTAAAATTCAGTGGTTTTATGATTAACAAAATTTAAAATAACATTCAAGCCTAATTAAAGATTGCCATTAAACATATACAAGCTAAAATTAATAATGAAATTATTTTTTTTGTTTTTGATGATAATAAAGGATTTTGATTTGGTGAAATTTGAGTAGAGTAATTTTTCATTTTGGGTAACGGTAACGGTTATAGGAAAGATATTTTTTACTGTAAATTTATGTACAATTCTATAAACTTTCAAAATGTTTTGAAAGTTTATTCTTTACAAAAAGAGATAATTATAAACTTAAACCAATTATTATTTTGTCATTGCCACACGATTAAGTTAATTTTGTGCTTTGACCAAAGAACAAAATTGTAAAAATGCCAAATACAGAGTCAATACTGAGAATTGCCCTCCAAAAATCAGGTAGATTAAGTGAGGATTCGTTTAGATTATTCAAAGAATGTGGGATTAAATTTGAAAGTGGTACTGGAAAATTAAAAACTTCCTCTTCAAACTTTCCTGCTGAATTTTTGTTTCTCAGAGATGATGATATTCCAGGATACGTAGAAGATGGAGTTGCTGACATAGGAATTGTTGGTGAAAACGTATTTGTTGAAACTAATCGTAAGGCTGAGGTAACCTACCGACTAGGATTCTCAAAATGTCGATTGTCTATTGCCGTACCAAGAAGCGTTGAATACAAAGGCGTTAACGATTTCAACGGAAAAAGTATCGCTACATCTTATCCTAGAATATTAGGCAATTATTTGAAGGAACAAGGAGTAAAAGCTGAAATTCATGAAATCAGTGGCTCTGTTGAAATTGCTCCAAGTATTGGTTTAGCAGAAGGGGTATGTGATATTGTTAGTTCGGGGAGTACACTTTTAAGTAATGGTTTGAAAGAGGTTGAAACAATCTTCCGTTCGGAAGCTATTTTGATTTCTAATAAGAAATTACCAAAATCAAAAATTGATACACTCAATAAATTATTGTTTAGAATCAAAGCGGTACAAACGGCTCAGAATTATAAATATATTTTGTTGAATGCACCAAATGATAAGTTGCAAGATATTATCAACTTAATTCCGGGTATGAAAAGTCCAACTATTGTACCTCTAGCAATGGAGGGTTGGAGTTCGTTACATTCTGTTTTAGAAGAAAATCAGTTTTGGGAAAATATAGAAGCAATTCGTGGAGCTGGTGCAGAGGGAATATTGGTAATTCCAATTGAAAAAATGATTTACTAAAATCAATTTAAAAAAGTTCTAAGCATTGCTTAGCAATAAATAAATGAATATTATTTCGTTTCCACAACGCTCAGAATGGAAGAACTTGCTTGCAAGACCAGTGCAAGAAATGGCCGAAATTGAGCAAAAGGTACTTCCTATCTTACAAAAAGTAAAGCATGAAGGCGATTCGGCATTAAAAGAGTTTGCTTTAAAATTTGATAAGGTTGAGCTAAATAACTTTCAAGTTTCACAACAGGAAATTGATGCTGCTGAGGGGCTTCTTTCTTTCGAACTGAAGGAAGCAATTGGACAAGCATACAACAATATTTATACATTTCATCAATCACAAAAACAGTCACCCGAGGTTATCGAAACAATGGCAGGGGTGAAATGCTGGAGAAAAAGTGTAGGTATTCAAAAAGTTGGATTTTATATTCCAGGCGGAACAGCTCCATTGTTCTCTACCGTTTTAATGTTAGGTGTTCCTGCACAAATTGCTGGTTGTGAAGAAAGAATACTTTGTTCTCCAAGCAATCATCCTGCAATTTATTATGCAGCTAAATTAGTTGGTATTACAAAGGTGTATCGAATTGGTGGGGCACAAGCTATTGCAGCAATGGCTTATGGCACTGAATCTATTCCACAAGTATATAAGATTTTTGGCCCTGGAAACCAATATGTTACTGCTGCTAAACAGCTATTAAGTAAAGAAGGTGTAGCGATAGATATGCCTGCTGGACCTTCAGAAGTGGCAGTGATGGCAGATGATTCTGCAATTCCTTCTTTCGTAGCATCTGATTTACTTTCACAGGCCGAACATGGGACTGATAGTCAGGTATTATTGGTTTCTACAAGTAAGAAATTTGTTTCAGCAGTAAATCTTGCAGTTTCAGGACAATTAAATAGACTGCCAAGAAAAGATTTAGCTTCTAAAGCTATTGAAAATTCTAAGATTATTTTGTTGGATAACCAGCAAGATTGCATTGATTTAATCAATGAATATGCTCCTGAGCACCTAATTTTAGCCGTAGAAAACTACAATGAGGTAGGAGAAAAAATTATCAATGCAGGTTCTATCTTTTTAGGAAATTACACACCTGAATCATGTGGAGATTATGCATCGGGTACAAATCATACATTACCAACCAACGGTTATGCTCGTGCTTATAGTGGTGTTTCGGTTGATAGTTTTGTAAAGAAAATTACTTTCCAAGAAATCTCTAAAGAAGGTATTCTTAATATAGGTCGTACAGTTGAACTAATGGCCGAAGCAGAATCTTTAGAAGCTCACAAACGAGCGGTGTCTTTGCGTATGGAGAGTTTAATAAATTAATATTTGCATGGAAGTAATTTTACACTGATTACCAAATACGATAATGAATATTGAAAATGGTACTTTCTTAGTAACTGGTGGTGCATCTGGTCTTGGATTAGCCACTGCTCAAATGCTAGTTGATAATGGAGCAAATGTAGTTTTATTAGATGTAAATATTGATGCTGGACTAGCTGCTGAGAGACAATTAGGTACTAAAGCAAAATTTATTCAAACCGATGTTTCTAATGAAGCACAAGTAAGTGAAGCAATAGATTGGGCTGTTAGCAATCATGGTAGTATAAGCGGTGTGGCAAATTGTGCTGGAATTGGCCCAGCGATGCGTGTTGTTGGAAAAAATGGTCCACATGCACTTGATTTATTTGCTAAAGTAATCAATGTAAACCTTGTTGGTACATTCAATGTAATTCGATTAGCTTCTGCTTCCATGCAAAATAATGAACCCAATGAATTTGGAGAAAGAGGTGTAATTATCAATACTGCGTCAGTTGCTGCTTATGATGGTCAAATTGGGCAAGCTGCATATTCGGCCTCTAAAGGTGGAATCGTTGCAATGACACTACCAATTGCTCGTGAATTAGCAAGAGTTGGCATAAGAGTAATGACCATAGCACCCGGTATTTTTGAAACTCCTTTATTAATGGGAATGTCAGAGGAGGTTAAGAATTCATTAGGTCAGCAAGTTCCATTTCCTCCAAGATTAGGAAAGCCATCTGAATATGCTTCATTAGCCAAACATATATTTGAAAATGTGATGCTTAATGGAGAAATCATAAGATTAGATGGTGCTATTAGAATGGCAGCTAAGTAATTCAAGAAATGATATAATGAAAAAAGGTGTGAAGTATACTTCACACCTTTTTTGTTTTATTTAGTTGAAAACTTATAAATGGTTGTCGTTTGATAAGTTTCGTTTGGTTTCAAAACGGTAGTTGGAAACTTCGCTTGATTTGGTGAATCTGGGTAATGCTCAGTTTCTAAACAAAATCCTGTACGGAATTTATAACTAACACCTTTCCCTTTTGCTTTTCCATCTAAGAAATTCCCAGTGTAGAATTGAATAGCTGGTTCGGTAGTGAAAACTTCTAAAACTCGACCTGAATTAGGTTCATAAACACTTGCAACATTTTTTAATTTATTGCTTGTATCCGTAAATACCCAACAATGGTCATACCCTTTTCCATATTTAATTTGAACATCTTTAGGGTCATTTATTCTTGCCCCAATTTTGAATGATTTGGTAAAATCAAAAGGTGTACCGGCTACGGCTTTTAACTCACCTGTAGGAATAAGTGTTTCATCAACTGGTAAGAATTTATCAGCATTCAGAATTACTTCGTGGTCAAGTACTTCTTTAGTGAAATCTCCAGTTAAATTAAAATAAGCATGATTAGTAAGATTAACCACCGTAGCTTTATCGGTTTTTGCTTGATAATCAATTTTCAGAGAATTATCTTTTTGAAGCGTATAAATTACTTCTACATCTAATTTACCAGGATAGCCTTCTTCTCCATCTGCAGAAGTATAAGTTAATTTCAATTGTGGTTCTTCGCCGTCAATGGGAGTAGCGTTCCATAATACTTTATCAAAGCCTTTTTTACCACCGTGGAGTGCATTTACACCATTATTTTGAGCAAGTGTATAGGTTTTGCCATCAAGTGTAAATTTGCCTTTAGCAATTCGATTACCATATCGGCCAACTAATGCACCAAAGTAAGGAGAAGCTTCCAAATAATCTTTCAACGAATCAGAGCCAAGAGCGATATCTACATATTTACCATTTTTATCAGGAGCAAGCCAGTTTGTAATAATTCCACCATAGTTGGATATTTTTACAACCATACCATTCGCATTTTTTAAAGTATAAAGCTCTGCTTTTTCACCTGTAGGTAAATTCCCAAAATCAACTTTTTCAATACTTTTTATTGCTGAAGTTGTGGAGTCTTGTGTAGTTTCTGTTTTTTTTGAGGTACAATTTTGAAATAAAAGTGCACTGCAAAGCAGCAAACTTAGGGCCTTCAATTTCATAGTTTATTTGAATTTAAGATTGAATAAATAGAATGAAGCTCTAAGTTAGTACATATAATTAATTGAAGCCAAATTTTAAGTTCTTAAATCTGTCGCCAACTTGAAAATTGATGTCTATAATCAAAAAAACCTCGTTTATTACCATTGGCATTTAAAAAAACGAAGTCTAATGCATGGGCTTGGGTCTCAATTACACAGAAGTTTTCTCTGGCAAAGCTCAGCAATTCATTAGAGACATCTTTCCTATTTAAATCAATTAATTCGGGAATTTCTATAAAATTCCCCGATTTTGCGGCAGTAGTATAGCATAACTTGCTTTGTAAGCGAGCTTTAGACCAAGCATTTTCAGAAAATTCATCTTGATGATGAATAAATGCTTTTGCGTAAATCCTTAGCTGTAATTTTAATTCATCATTGTAGAAAAGCCAGCTTACGGAATTATTTTTAGTTAAGTCATCAATTTTTTTTGACCTAATATCGGTGTGAAAGCATAAAGCTTTTTTTGCCAAAATTACATTTCTCAAAACTACTGTTCTTTGTTCTGGAAAGTGCTCATTGATTGTGGCAATAACTCCATGATGAAATGGTGCTTTGTATGAATGAACCGAATCATTAAGTAATTGCCAAATTTGTTTTTCAATTTCCTCTAAATCGTTTCCTAAAAAAATCTCACGCATTAGTTCTTCTCTTTTTTAGAAAAACTATTTGTTTTAGAAAAAGTTTTTTCAATAAAAAAATCCTGACAACTTATTGGTTATCAGGATTTTAGTGGAGACGCAGAGAGTCGAACTCTGGTCCGAACATGGCAATCGTCGAGCCTTCTACATGTTTAGTCGGTCTTAATTTTCGAGAAAAGCTCGGTGTCCGACGTACCAAGACTGTTCCTTAGAAACCTAAATACTAATTACCAGCAAGTTCCCCGCAAGTAATCGCCTCTGCATTGTCGACACCCCGAACTCCTCAGCGGCAGAGGTTAGCCGAGGCGGGATGTGGCTAAATGTTTAATTCACTCCGGAATTAAGCAGCCATGGCATACGAAGTATTGCCAGTTATTTTTTGGAAGAATTTTTGACAGGAGATTCTACCAACTCCCGACATGCTTATACTCGCAACCACTCACGCCGTCAAAACCGGTCGTCCCCAGTTGCATTGTATGAATGCAAAATTAATGGTTTTAGTTCAAATCCCCAACTAAAACTTCATTGAAAGACCAATTCGTTTTCTTGGAATATCAACTTCCATTACTTTTACTTGTACTTTTTGATGAACCTTAACTACTTCATTGGGGTCTTTAATGAATTTATTAGACATCTGCGATACGTGTACTAAACCATCTTGATGAACACCAATATCTACAAAACATCCAAAAGCCGTAATATTGGTTACAATTCCTGGAAGAATCATACCTACTTTTAGGTCTTCCATTGAATGAACATCGGCCGAAAACTCAAATGCTTCAAGGGCTTCACGAGGGTCACGACCTGGTTTTTGTAATTCTGATAAAATATCATTTAGCGTAGGAACTCCAACCGTTTCGGTGACATAATTCTTTAATACAATTTTTGATTTAAGCTGCTCATTACCAATTAATTCTGAAACCTTAACACCTAAATCTTTGGCCATTTTCTGTACTATTGCATAAGTTTCTGGGTGCACAGCTGAATTATCTAATGGGTTTTCAGCTCCTCTAATTCTAAGAAATCCTGCACATTGTTCGAATGCTTTTGCACCTAAGCGTGGTACTTTTTTGAGTTCTTCTCTTGAACTGAAAGCACCATTTTTTGCACGATATTCTACGATATTTTGTGCCAATGAAGGGCCTAATCCTGAAACATAACTCAATAAGTGTTTACTGGCGGTATTTAACTCAACGCCAACTAAGTTTACACAACTTTCTACTACTGAATCAAGACTCTCTTTCAGCATTTTTTGTTCTACATCATGCTGATATTGGCCAACACCAATTGATTTTGGGTCAATTTTAACCAATTCTGCAAGTGGGTCCATTAATCTTCTTGCAATAGATATGGCTCCTCTAACGGTTACATCTTTATTCGGAAATTCATCGCGAGCAATGGGTGAAGCCGAATAAATAGAAGCCCCTTGTTCGGAAACAACATGAACTGCAACTTTCAATGAACCGTTGGATGCTTTAATGAGGTTTTTTATAAAAGCCTCTGTTTCTCTGCTCGCAGTTCCATTTCCAATGGCAATGGCATCTATTCGATATTCAAGTATTAATTTTTTAACAACTGCTTCTGCTTCAATTTTCTTATCCATTGGATAAATTACTGTATCGAACAATAAATCTCCTTGTTCATTCAAGCATACAGTTTTACATCCAGTTCTAAATCCGGGGTCTATGCCTAATACTCTTTTCTGCCCCAACGGAGAAGCTAGAAGCAGCTGACGAAGATTGGTTGCAAAAATCTTTATTGCTTCACTATCAGCTCTTTGCTTAGAAATATTACTAAATTCAGTTTCGATACTCGGCTTCAATAAACGGTCATACGAATCACTGATAGCTTGTTCTACTTGCTCTTTAGCTTCAGGTAAGCCGCGTAGATAAATACGGTCGAGGGCATCTACGCCACGTTCTACTTCAATTGAAATATCAATCGAGAGAATACCTTCTTCTTCACCACGGCGAAGTGCCAATAGGCGGTGAGATGGAATTTTTGAAAGCGGTTCGGAGAAATCATAATAATCTTGATATTTAATTCCTTCTTCTTTTTTGCCTTTTTTAACTTTAGAAGTAATAATTGCTTCACGTTCGAATAGTTTGCGAACTGCATTTCTGGCTTGAATATCTTCGTTAATCCACTCTGCCATAATATCTCTTGCACCTTGAAGAGCATCATTCACATTTTCTACTTGCTCATTTAGGTATTTTTCAGCAATTGCTTCAATATTTCTGTCTTTTTGAGCAAAAATTATTTTAGCAAGTGGTTCAAGGCCCTTTTCAATAGCTATTATCGCTCTCGTTTTTCGTTTTTGCTTGTAAGGGAGATATAAATCTTCTAGTTCGTTTAGGTAAAGTGCATTTTTGAGTTTATTTAATAACTCAGGTGTCATTTTACCTTGTTCTTCAATAGATTTTATGATTGCTTCACGGCGTTTATCCGCTTCTTGAAATTTATTGTATAATTCTTTGGTATTAGCAATTTGTACTTCGTCCATGCTACCAGTCATTTCTTTACGGTATCTAGAAATAAATGGTACTGTTGCTCCTTCTTCGAATAAATTAATGGTATTTTGGATACTTTTTTCGCTCACACCTACTGTTTGAGCAATAATTTGAATTTGTTTTGGAGTCATCTTTCCAACCTTTTATATGTATTCTGAATCTTATCTTTGTAAAACTAATTCACAAAAATCTAATTAAATTATGAAAATTCAATTTCTTATCTTAATGATTCTTTCCACATTATTTTTGTTAAATTGTGAAAAAGAAAATGAAGTGTCTGTTAATCAGGCATCTATGGGCGATTATACAATCAATTACGGTACAAGTTTTGGTATGTGCGTGGGGCCTTGTAAAAAAGAATTAAATATAGCTAACTCCGATTTGTTGTTTACTGTTTATTATAATGAGGGTAGGGGTGCTGTGGGAGGAAATCCAATTACATATAAAGAAGTTCTTGATGCGGATTTTCAGAGTACTATTACGAAGAATCTTAATTATGAATCCTTTAAAAAATTAAATGAAGTTATCGGTTGTCCGGATTGTGCAGATGGTGGAGCCGAATGGGTAGAGATTGTCAAAGGAGATTCGAAATACAAAGTAACCTTTGAATACAATAAACCACCAAAAGAGATTGAAACTTTAGTAAAAACACTAAGAGAGAAAAAAGAATATTTTGAGCAAAAATACATAAAATAACTATGAAATAAACCCCTCAAGCTTAATCCTTTGAGGGGTTTATCTTTTGTTTAGCTTTTCTTCCATTTTGTAACATTTCGGAAAAAATTGACTTTTCGTGTATATCATCAAGAATAATTGCTTCTTGGATTACTTCTATAAACAAAGCTTCTTTTTCTTTAAAATCACTAATATTTTTAAACGTAATGCCATGAATAAACTTTCTATTCTTATTTTCTAGAATATTTTGCTCATTGGATAGCTGAAATCCTCTATGAAATCCAACTTCAATTCCTTTATCATTTTTTAGTACATTGAAATAGCACAATTCATTTTTAACGCCAAACATAGCTGTATTATACAAAAACCTCTCCTTCATTTTAGGATGCGTATTCAATACACAATTTCTTAATTGAGTAAGTAATAGACCTATATCTGTATTTTGACTTTCAATAAAATCTTCAATAGAAATGTACCTTTCCATAAAAAAAATTAATTTTTCTTGATTAAAGAGCCTAAAATCATTCCGCTAATGCTCGCAAGCAAACCCCAAATCATGGATGGGATTTCAGATTCATAGAATTCAAAGAGCGTCCAAACACTTGTGCCCAGAGTCATTGAGAGAATCGCTCCAAGTGCATTTGCTTTTTTCCAGTATAGGCCAGCCACCAGTGGAATAAATAGGGCAACTAAACTTAAAGCAGACGATTCGCCAACCAATTCATAAATTTCTGCCTTGTATAAAGATAAAGTAACACTCAGAGCTGTAATGGCAATTGATGACATTCTCATAGTTTTGAGCAATTGTTTATCTGAAATTTTGTGTCCGTAGAGTGGTTTTATTAAATTTTCACCTAAAACTGTTGCTGGGGCTAAGATGGCTCCACTACAAGTACTTAAAATGGCAGAAAGTAATGCTCCAAAAAAAAGAATTTGCATGCCTAAACTTGTGTGTTTTAGTACTAAAAATGGAATGAGCATTTGAGAATCTCCATTTTTAATGTCTGGGTACAAAATACTTCCACATAGTGCAATGACAAGTGGCATAGAAGCTACTGAAAGATACATAAGGGCAGACCAATAGGCACTTCTTACGGCAACATCTGCATTTTTGGCTGATAACGTTCGTTGAAATACATCTTGTTGAGGAATTGAACCCCAACCGATTGTAATCCATGCTGCAAAATAGCCAATCCAACTATTGAAGGAATTATCTTTTGGAGTAAACCTAAAAAAATCTTTTGGGGTATCCATGAGAATTTTTTCTGTTCCCCCAACTTCATAAAGCATTTCTAGCATTAGTAATAATAGACCAATAACAATTATTACCGTTTGAATGGTATCTGTAATAGCAACAGACCACATTCCTCCAACATAAGTATAAAACAGTACGACTGATGCACATATTAAAATTCCCCAAACAAATGGCACATTCGCTATTGATTGCAGGACGATAGCCAATGCGACAAGTTGTGCAGCAATCCAGCTAAAATATGACGGAATCATAAAAATTGCTGAAATCCATTCGACTTTTTTATCATACCTGATGCGGAAGTAATCACTAAAAGTTAAAATATTTAGTTTATAAAGTGGTCTTGAAAAGAACATTCCTATAAGTAACAGACATAAAGCTGCTCCGAAAGGGTCTTCAATTACACCTAATAGGCCATTATCTACAAATTCTGATGAAGCTCCCATGACAGTTTCCGAACCAAACCAAGTGGCAAATAAACCTGAGGCAACAACGTATGTAGGCATTTGCCTGCCAGCTATTGTAAAATCTTTTGAAGTTTTTACATTCTTTGATGCATACCAACCAACCCCAATAGTTATTAATAAATAAAGAATTATAAAGCAAATGAGCATTTATTTGGTTTATTTAATTTTTTGTTTTTAGTTTTATGCAAAAATCATAAAAAAACTCATTAAAAATGTGACTTTACACTTATTTTAGAGTCAATATTTATATTTTTCTTAATAACAACCCAAAAATAATTACCTAAGCTGTGACCCACCTAATTGAACGTTTTACAGAAATTCTAAGAAAGGGGAAGTACAATACACAAACGATAGCTGCTTATCGGAATGCTATCTTTGTATTTTACAATCATTTTAGAGATTTGCCCCAAAGTAAAATTACGGAAGAACTTATTGCCGCTTATCTTATTGACCTCGGTGAAAAGAAAGGTGGAAACGCTGATGCTGCTCTCCAAGCAGGAAAAGCCATCAAATTATTTTATGAGGTAATTTTCAATCGTAAGTTAGGTATTAAAGCAAACGGCGAATCTAAAGCTGAAAGTTTACCGGAAATTTTGACCGAAGATGAAGTTAAAAAACTAATTTCAGTCTTAGAAAATCTCAAGCATAAAGCTTTGATGTCAATTATTTATGCAGCCGGATTGAAATTGAGTGATGTTCTAAATTTGAAAGTTACGGACATTAATTTTAATAAACGAGAAATTAAAGTGCCACCTTCTAAATCAGAAAAGGGTAGAACTTTAATGTTACCCAAAAAGTTGATGCCAATTTTATATGCCTACATTGAAAAATATCAACCGAGTGAATTATTATTTGGAGGAGAGAACGGTAAAACGTATAGCCCAAGGAGTGTGCAATTAGTTTTTCAACAAGCACTTGCGAAAGCAAAAATTGAAAAAGATGCTTCTGTACACACTCTCAGACACAGTTATGCTGTGCATTGTTTAGAAAGAGGTATGGATATACATTTATTACAAGAAATTTTAGGACATAAATATCTTCAAACGACTTCGATTTATAACCAAATTGCACAAATTGAGTTGGTAAATATTAGGAGTCCTTTTGAAGACCTTGAAATATAGTAGAGCTGAGTATTGGGAACTTAATTTTCAATACTCAGCTTTCAGTTTTAATCTTCCATACTTGCTTCTTTGAGAACAATATTTTTTTTCTTCAATGAATTTGCCTCTAAGCTATCCAATTCTTCTCTATTTCTTGTAATATCAATCGCGGTGTATATGGCGTGTAACATCGAAGACTCATCAGCTTGGTTTTTTCCTGCAATGTCATAGGCAGTTCCGTGGTCAGGTGACGTTCTAACTTTTGGTAGCCCCGCTGTAAAGTTAACACCATTCTCAAATGCAATCATTTTAAAAGGCATTAAGCCTTGGTCATGGTACATTGCTAAAACGGCATCATAATTTTTCCAAGCAGAAGTTCCAAAAAAACCATCGGCTGGAAATGGCCCGACAACCAAGTCACCTTTTTTCTTACACTCAGAAATAGCTGGAATAATAACTTCATTTTCTTCATTCCCCAAAAGTCCATTCTCACCTGCATGTGGATTTAAACCTAATACAGCAATTTTGGGCTTTTGAATTCCAAAGTCTTTAATAAGAGAAGATTTTATTTGTGCTATTTTGTTGATAATCAATTCTTTATTTAAAGCAGATTTCACTTGTTCGAGTGGTATGTGGGCGGTAGCAACGCCAATTTTTAAATTTTCACTTACCATAAACATGAGTTCATCTTTTACTTCAAAGGCATTGGCAAGAAATTCTGTATGCCCAGGAAATTTGAATTCATCACTTTGAATATTGTGTTTATTAATAGGGGCAGTTACCAAGGCATCAATTTTTCCGTTTTTTAAATCTTCAACGGCTTTTTTCAAAGCTTCAAAAGCTAATTTCCCAGCTTCTGGACTAACAATACCTGGTTGTACTTCCAAAGCCTGGTCATTCATGCAGTTAATAACATTTACCTGCTTATGATTAATCTGCTCGATTTTATGAATGGTAAAAAATTGCCAATCTTTCATTTCAAGAAGCTGTCGGTATCGGTTAATGATTTTGCTTGAACCGTAAATCACCGGAGTACAGATTTTATTAATTCTGTTACTACCCACTGCCTTTATGATAACTTCAGGGCCAATTCCGTTAAAATCGCCAATACTAATGCCAATGATTGGTTTTTTATTTTCGCTCAATTTATTTGAAGTTTAAATGAATTCTAAAAAATAATGTTTTTTATGCTGAAATTCGCTTTAAGTCTCAGCATGAAAGAGTAAATTTGCTGCAATTTACTTACAAATAAATAATAAAAAAAGTACTGTGAAGACAAACAATAATACGAGTAGAGGTTCGGTATTAATTGCTGATGAAATGCATCTTAGTTTAATTCCGATGCTCGAAAAAATAGGTTTTCAACCTGATTATCAACCAAAAATTAGCAGACAAGAAATCATTGAAAAATTAGGTAATTATGTTGGTTTAATCATTAGAAGTAAAACATTTGCTGATGCCGAATTATTGAAAAATGCGTCCAATTTGAAGTTTATTGGAAGGGCAGGTGCAGGATTAGACTTGATTGATATTGAAACCACAGAATCGAAAGGTATTCAGATTTTTGCGGCAAATGAAGGAAATCGAGTAGCTGTGGCGGAGCATGTAATTGGAATGGTTTTATGTTTAATGAATAATATTTTAATTGCAGATAAAGAGGTCAGAGCAGGAATTTGGCAAAGAGAAAAGAATAGGGGGTATGAATTATTTGGTAAAACAGTCGGTATCATTGGTTACGGAAATAATGGCTCTGAAACCGCCAAAAGATTTAAAGCTTTCGGTTGTAAAGTGCTTGCATACGATAAGTACAAAAGTGGTTTTGGAGATGAGTTTGTAAAGGAAAGTACTATAGAAGAGATTTTTGCCGAGGCTGAAATTCTCAGTTTACACATTCCACTTACAAGTGAAAGTAATAAAATGGTTGATGCAGGTTTTCTTGATAAATTCAGTAAAAATATCATTTTTATTAATGCTGCCAGAGGTGAAATTGTCGTTTTGGAGGATTTGCTTAGTAAATTGTATGAAGGTAAAGTTTTAGGAACATGCTTAGATGTACTAGAAAATGAAAAACTACAAAAACTTTCAGACAAACAAAAAGCAGTATTTGAAAAATTAGCTGAATCAAATAAGGTAATATTTACGCCTCACATTGCTGGTTGGACTTTTGAATCTTATGAAAGAATTAATCAAGTATTAATTGAAAAAATATCTCAATCGTTTTGATTCTCCTACTCAATAATTATTTTACATATGAAAAAAATAATCTTGCTTGGTCTTACCTGTTTTTTTGCAGTGTTTCAACTATCTGCTCAATCCTTTTCGGTGAGTCAGAATAAGAGGTATCTAATGAAGGATGGTAAACCATTTGTTTGGGTAGGAGATACGGCTTGGGAACTTTTTCATGCCCTTGATAGAGATTCGGCAACTTACTATCTTTCTAAAAGAGCATCACAGGGATTTAACTTGATACAAGCGGTGGCACTTGCCGAATTAGATGGTTTGAATACTCCCAATGCGTATGGAGATAAACCACTGATTGATAATGACCCAACAAAACCCAATGAGTCTTATTTTAAGCATGTCGATTTTATTATTGATAAAGCTAATGAAATGGGCTTAAATATTGGTTTATTACCAACATGGGGTGATAAAGTCTTTAAAGATAAATGGGGAGTGGGTCCTGAAATATTTAATGCAGATAATGCCCGAATTTATGGGTTTTGGATAGCTAATCGTTATAAAAATCGGAAAAATATCATTTGGATTTTAGGAGGTGATAGAAATCCTAGGAAAAATACTGATGATGTAACTATTTGGAGGTCAATGGCTTTAGGAATTGTTGAGGCTTACGGTGGTAACGAGAATGTTATCATTTCTTTTCATCCTCAACCAAACCAATTTGGGGCAAGTGAATGGTTTCATCAAGATGGGTGGTTTGATTTTAATATGTTTCAAACAGGGCATTGCCGTGATAATGATGTATACAACAGAATAAAAAGTTCTTACGAAAACCCATTAATAAAACCAGTAATTGATGGTGAACCAATATATGAAGAGCATCCAGTTTGTTTTAATGCAAATGATTTGGGAACTACCAACGCTTATGATGTAAGAAAGGCTTTGTATTTAAATGTATTTTCTGGAGCATTTGGATTTACCTATGGTTGTCATGATATTTGGCAAATGTTTCGGCCGGGTGTTAAGCCAGTCAATGGTCCACATATTTATTGGCAAAAAGCACTTGATTTGCCCGCTGCCAACCAAGTGAAGTTTCTGAAAAAATTAATTGAGTCAAGACCTATTCTTGAAAGGATACCTGACCAAGATTTGGTTCTTGAAAACAATAATTCCGCATTTGAACGTATTCAGGCTACAAGGGGGGAGGGTTACGCTTTTGTTTATTCAGCAGTAGGAAAACCATTTACTTTGAAAATGGGTAAAATAAGTGGCAAACAAGTTAATGCTCATTGGTTTAACCCAAGAAGTGGTGAAGTGACATTTGAAGGTATATATGAAAATTTAGGTACTAAAAAGTTTACACCACCTTCTATCGGATATGGCCTCGATTGGGTTTTGATAATTGATGATATTTCAAAAAAATACTCCTTTAAATAAAAAAAGGTATGTTATATTACATACCTTTTTAATTTATTTTGATTCCTCCTCCTCGTCTTCTTCGTCCTCTTCCTCGTCTTCGTCCTCTTCCTCTTCCTCTTCCTCTTCCTCGTCTTCGTCTTCGTCCTCTTCTTCTTCCTCTTCATTACCTTCATAATTGAATCCATAGTTTTCATCAATGGCATTATCTATGCACAATTGGTCTAATGCTTCTATGAAGTCGTCAGGAGATTCGGTTAAAATTTCAAAATTGTTGATGTGTGTATATTCAACGCCATCTTCTTCAGAAGCTTCATAATCAAAGTAGAAGTCTTCTTCATTTTCAACATATTCAAGGCACAATTTCTCTAATTTTGTGGCAAATTTCTCTGTATCTTTTGTTTCAATCCAAAAATCAGTAACGTAAATCATTCCATCAACTGTAAAACTTGATTCTTCAGAGTCATCCCAAACACCCTCACTAAAGTCGAGACTTTCAACAGATTTAATAATCCAAGAATCATGACCATTGAAATCTTTGTTCATGACATAATCATAAGGAATATAGCAGTAACCCTTATCTCCCCAATCTTTACCCCAAGAATTTCTTACAATAAATACGTTATCAGGGTCTGAATATCCAACACAAAGCATCGCATGCCAGCCATGAGTCTCTCTGACATTATCTGACGGTTTAGGCATTGGAACTCTACCCTTATTTTTTGTAGCACTATCAAAAGATTGGAAAGTATTTAAACAAAAAGCTATTGGATAGCCTTCTGCAAGTGTATGTTTCCAAAGTTCTAAATCAGTTTCTATATACTCTGAATCAACAATTTTGAAGTTCGCCCCATGTTCATAAGCTGATTGGTCAGGTTCATATAAAATCATTTCTTCATCATTTGGCCAAAGTTCTTCTGAACATGCTCCATATTCTTGCAAACCTTCGATTGCTTTGAACATAATTGAACCAGAGTCTTTGTCTTGTTCTTCAACGAGCCATCTTGCGTTATAGTAAATATACAAACGACTCACATCTGAAGATTCTCCGTTTGTTCTTTTGGCTAAGTACTCGTACGCTCCAGCAAATGCATTAGCTACGCAACTATTGCCTACTTGCATTTCAACCTCAGTTAAATGCTCTCTCAAGTCAACTTTTGAAGGTAATTTATCAAATTTACCTGAAGATTTCTTTTTTACATCGGCGGGTATAGCACCTGCTCGATAGCCTCCAATCTTATTTTGCATATATTTAATAGGTGATTTTTGTATGGTTGTTATAGAAAATTCAAAATTATACTTTTATTCAAAAGGATAAAGTTAATTACGTAAAAAGTTTGAAGTGGATGTTATTATAGAAAATGTTGAAGGTGAAAAATTTTAAATAACTTTTGATTTGGGTAAAAAAAAAGCTATTTCTATGAATTCAATCTAGGTCTTATAAAAAAACTATGAATGAATCATTTAGAAATAGCCTAAGCTTATTTTAAGTAGATTATTGCCAAAGTTTTATATAAAAATCTTCTTTGGCTCTCATGGTTAACTCTTCTTCATCGGTTTCATCGAAATAGCCACATAAATGCAATACACCATGAATGACTACTCTTTTAAACTCGTGTTCGAAACTTACACCAAAATCACTGGCATTATCAGCAATTCTTTCAATACTCACAAATATATCTCCTTCAATTATTCCTTCATCTTCAGAATTATCAAAGGTGATAATATCAGTAAGAGTATCATGGTCAAGATACTCAAGATTTATCTGATGTAGGTATTCATCATTGCAAAAAACGTAGTTAATTTCAGATAATTTTAATCCTTCAGATTCAATTACTGATTTTATCCAACGCTTTGTTTTTATGGGATTTGGTACTGAAAAATCAATTCCTTCAGTATGAAAATTAATCATTTATACTTTTGTTTTCTTTTTTTCTAAAGTCATAATAAAAGATGGAAGTAAGATTAGGTTAGCAATCATACCCATCAATAAAGTAGTGGAAACTAAAGTACCCAAATAAACAGTTCCTTTGAAATTTGAAGCAGCAAAAATACCAAATCCAAAGAAAAGGATGATTGCTGTATAGAACATGCTTATACCCGTATACATGATTGTTTCAGTAATAGCGTGAGAGACCGTTTTTTTATGGTTTTTCATTTCATCCTTGAATTTTGTAAGGAAATAAATGGTACCATCGGATGAAATACCAAAAGCAATACTAAACACTAAAGTTGTTGTAGGCTTCAGTGGAATACCAAAATAGCCCATAACTCCAGCAGTAATAATGAGTGGCAAAATACTTGGAATCGTTGAGATGAGAATCATCCTTACATCAAAGAACTGGGTGGCCATAACTATACAAACCAGTATTATTGCCCAAATTGTACTTTCAATCAAATTTTGTAGCAAATAATCATTGCCTTTCATGAATACTACACCATTTCCAGTAATTTTTGCATCAATTTGTTGTTCTTTAGGAAGCCACTGCTGCGACTCTTTATCAAAATTGAAAATAGTATCAATTTTTGGTTGTAATTTTTCTACCAATTCTCTTATTCTAACAGTTCCAGCATCACCACATTGAAAACTTACACGTGTAAAACGTTTAGTGCTATCAATAAAAGGGGTTGCTAAATTTTCTTTACCTTTGACCGTACCTACATATTCAGCTAATTTTTGGAGTTCTAATGCTCCGGGAAGTTGGTAATATTTTGGGTCTCCTCCTCGATAGCCTTGATAAACTAATTTTATGGCTTCAACTAAAGAGATTGGATTCGTGAAATCTTCGTATTTAGCAAACTCTCTTTGCATTAGTTTGATTTTATTGAGTACCTGTGGATTTAGTACACCATTTTCTTTTTTTGTATCAATAACCACTTCAAATGGGACAATCCCGTGGAAATGTTTTTCAATAAACTTTAAATCTGCATAAATTGGGTCGTTTTGAGGTAGGTCATCTACTATGTATCCAATGGCCTTCAGTTGAAACATACCAAATCCGAATATAACTACCAATAGGCTAATAGAAGTGTATAGTGCTGTTCTACTATTATGTACAATATGATTTACAAAACGTAAAAACTTAGTGATATTTTTATTTTCAAGGTGGCGAACGTTCTTTGCACTTGGAGGGGCAGAATAACTAAATAAAATAGGAATAAGAATTAGTGAAATTGCCCAAGTTGACATGATACAAATAGCGGCAACTAAACCAAATTCCAATAATAGTGGGCTACCCGTAAAGTAAAAAACGAAGAAACCAATTGAGGTTGTTACGTTGGCTAAAAATGTTGTTTTGCCAATTTTCTCAATTGCTACCGCTAAAGCACGAATTTTGTCATTATGTTTGAGATATTCTTCTTGATATTTATTGACCAAGAAAATTGTGTTTGGAATACCAATAACAATAATCAGAGGTGGAATCAGGCCTGTCAAAATGGTGATTTTATATCCAAATAGCACTATGTATCCAACTGACCAAACAACTGAAATTAATACTAATAGGGCAGTATAAAGAACGGTTTTAAATGAACGGAAGAAAATATATAATATTCCAATAGTTACTAGAAATGCCAAAGCTAAAAATTTGGTCATTTCGGCAGATACTTTTGAAATAAAATTAGTTCGAATAAAAGGCATACCTGAGAAGTGAACTTCAATGTTATTTTTTACACCAAATTCACGAGCTGCAGCCTCAATTTCTCTACTTACGTTAATTCTTTCTTTACTATTTAATTTTGATTGTTGGAAAGTTACGGCCATCAAATGTGCTTCACCATCAGTGCTGTAAATAGTGCCTTTATAGAAAGGAAGTCTTTCAATTTTTGCTTTAACCGAATCAACTTCTGCTTGGGTAGTTGGTCTTTTTGAAACAAGTGGCGGGAAAATAAACTTCTTTTCAACGCTATCTTTCTGAATGCCAAATAGATTGGCGTTTGAAAGTACATTTTTTATTCCATCAATGTTTTTGATTTTTTTTGATAAATCATACCATTGATTGAAAACTTCTAATTCATAAATTTTATTGGTTTTAATAGCAATGACCATTACATTGCCATCTTCACCAAAGCGTTTTTTGAAGTCTTCGTAAAGTTTATAATTTTGGTCGCTTTTAGGTAATATACGAGCTAATTCATAAGACATAGCAATTTTTGACGCCATGTAACCCATGAATAGCGTTGTACAAAAAAGTATAAATAGCCAAGTTTTACGATTTTTGAGTATTAATTTCGAAAGGTTATACCAGAACATAAAAACGTTTTCAGTGTAAGTAAGTAAATTTTCTAATGGAAATTAATTTATCCACAAAAGTACTATATTTTTATGAAGTGACTAGCAAAAGCTTGCCATTATACCATCTAATTGTGCAAGAATATTTTATTTATTTAATTCTAATAACTTTTTTGCTGCTTGAATTGGTAGTATTTTTTCGTTCAATACCTGTTGTGAGATGTACTCAATATTATTTTTAACCGACTCATTTTCAAAAAAATGATTTTCAAGAAATTGCTTAATATAAGCATACATCCAACTTAAACTTTGTTCTTGTCGATTACTTTTCCAAAATCCACTATTTTTCATTTGTTTTTCATAATCTAAAATAACTTTCCATATTTCGCCTAATCCTGATTTTTCTAATGCTGAACAAGTAAGAACGGGAGGATACCATTGATTTTGGTTGGGTGGAAATAAGTGTAGAGCATGTACGTATTCCATACGTGCATTTTTTGATTTTTGAAGATTATCTCCATCAGCTTTGGTAATTGCTATTGCATCTGCCATTTCCATGATTCCCCTTTTTATACCTTGTAATTCATCACCAGCTCCTGATAACATCAAAAGAAGAAAGAAATCAACCATACCTTTCACTACTGTTTCTGATTGCCCAACACCTACGGTTTCCACAATTATAGTATCGAATCCGGCCGCTTCGCAAAGCAGCATTGTTTCTCTTGTTTTGTTGGCAACTCCACCAAGTGTATTTCCCGAAGGAGAAGGGCGAATGTAGGCATTGGAGTCGTGAGCCAATTCTTCCATTCTAGTTTTATCACCCATGATGCTCCCTTTGGTGCGTTGACTCGTGGGGTCAATTGCTAAAACCGCTATTTTTTTACCTTGTGAAGTTAAATATTTTCCAAATGATTCAATGAATGTACTTTTTCCAACTCCAGGAACACCCGTAATTCCAATTCTAATGGAGTTACCTGTGTAGGGGAGTATTCCCTCTAAAACATTTTGTGCGGTTTCGTTATCTCTTGGTAATTGGCTTTCTATCAAGGTAATCGTTCTGCTCAGAATGATTCTATTACCACTCAATACCCCTGAAATATATTCGTCTGCCGATAAACGCTTTTGCATATTTCTGAATTAATTTTATTACATTTGGTAAACAAAGGTATTAAACAAAATATTATTTAGTTCATAATATTCAATTCTATACTTCAAACCTAACCTATAAATTATTAATGAAAATTATTCTAATTGGTGCCACATCAGGAATAGGCCGTTCTTTGGCAGAATTATACGCTTCTCAAGGTCATGAATTAGTAGTAACAGGAAGGAGAGTTACTTTGCTTGAAGAATTAAAAAATCAATTCCCAGATAAATTAATTCATCCACTTGAAATGGATGTTGCAAAAATTGATGATGCTCGCAAATTGATGGATTCTTGTGAAAAACTACTCGGTGAAATTGATTTGATTATAATTAATGCAGGTGTTGGTTATCCTAAAGCAACTTACGAACAAGAAATCAATACAATTGATATAAATGTGAGAGGTTTTGTAGCTTTGGCACAATGGTCTTATAATTATTTTGCCAAAAAGGGTAGAGGTCAGTTAGTAGGTGTTTCTTCACTGGCTTCTCAAACTGGTAGTGCTTATTCTCCAGAATATCACGCTTCAAAAGCGTTTATGGCCAATTATATGTCGGGTTTAAGAATGCGTTCTGCTAAATACAACCCAAATGTTTATGTGACCGATATACGCCCAGGATATGTAGATACCCCCATGACCAAGCAAAATAAAGGTATGTTTTGGGTAGCAACGCCTGAAAAAGCAGCTAGACAGATTGCAAACGCTATTGTTTCTAAAAGAAAGGTAGTTTACATAACAAAAAGGTATATTATCATTGCCACTTTATTGAAAATATTACCAGAATGGCTATTGTCTAAGTTATTTTAACGAGTTTTCAGAAAACAGTCATCAATTAATTTTCTCAAGCATGAAAATAAAAATTATACTTTTGGGATTAAGTTTATTCGTCTTTTCTTGTAAAAATAATGAAGAGTTAGCAGTTTGCCAGCTTACTAAATTTATTACCGATTTTCCTGCAACAAGTACACTACATCATGATGTTTTAACATTAAAGGATAAGAGGGTAATCCAAATTTATAGTTATGATTTGAGAAATTATAAAGATACAGTTTCTCGTCAAAAAATTTTTTACGAGTATGATGCACTTGGGAAAGTATCAAAAATTAGAGATGAATCTGCTTCCAATAGAATTATTACCTTTGAATTTGTATATGAAAATGGTAAAGATTTTGCCGAGAAAATCATTCAAAAGGTTAATAACGTTCAAAATAATGTTATATCAGTAGAATATGATTCTAAAGGGAATCCTACTTCGGTTGAAAGTTTGAATTTGATAGGTGTGAATAGAACAATCGAGTATGATAATAATGGAAACCCATTCAGGGTAATTAGGTCAGATTTTGGTACGCTTCCAAGTGTAAATGAACACACTTTTGATGATAAACGTAATTTTTTTGCTGGAATTCCAGAAATTGGATATTATTGGCTTTTAAGACCGTTGTACAATTATATTCCGTTTGGTCCTAATAATATTGTTGGAACAAAATTTTATACAGTACAAAACCTAGATTTTAAAGAAGTACCAGATAACAGAACGGTTAGAGAAACGAATTATAATGAGCAAGGATTTCCAACTACAATGAATATTTTGCTTGAAAATCAAGGAAAGACTCTTTATAGTGCTTCAAAGTTTGAGTATAATTGCCAGTAATTTATGATTTGGTTCTAAGAAAAGCTTCTGCTACAATCATATCTTCGGGAGTAGTAATTTTGATGTTTTCATAAGCCCCATCAATCAATGAAATACTTTCTCCTGCAAATTCGAGTACACTTGCACAATCAGTAAAAAAGCTTTGTTCTTGTACTTCAAAGGCTTTTTTCATGAGGCTTAGGTTGAATGTTTGCGGAGTTTGAACCAATTTGAGCTTGGTTCTATCAAGAGCTTCACTCGATGAAGAATCATTTACAAACCTTACAGAATCTTTAACCCAAACACTTGTTACGGCGGTTCCTTTTTCATGAGCAACAATGAAAGAATTTTGAATTATTTCAAGATTTATCAATGGCCTAACTCCATCATGCACCGCAACGAGACCTTCGGAATGAATAGTTGATAAACCATTTTTTACAGATTGAAACCTTGATGCACCACCTTCAGTAATGCTAATAGAATCTTTTTTGGATTGAATTAACTCGTTAGTTTGAGAGATGTCTTCCCAATAAGAAATATCACTCTTGGGAAGCACTACAATTACTTGAATTTCAGGAATCTGTAAGAATTTTTCTACAGTATGAATAAGAATAGGCTTGCCGTTGAGTGGTAAAAATTGTTTAGGAATTTCACTTTTCATCCTTGATCCACTACCGCCAGCTACAATTATAGCAAAAAGTTTAGTCCCAAAGGGAAGTTTTGATAAAATGTTTTCTTGCATTTTTTTCTCCCCTTTGGGGGCTAATAATTATAGAATCAACATTACGTCGCCGTAAGTAAAGAATTTGTATTTTTCTTTGATAGCTTCATTGTACGCTTGCATCACTAATTCATGACCACCAAAAGCACAGGCTGTCATTAACAAAATAGATTCTGGTAGATGTAAGTTTGTTAATAATGCATTCGTGATTTTGAAATCAAAAGGAGGGAAAATAAATTTATCTGTCCAACCATTCTCAACTGGTTTTAAGTGATTACTTGCCGAAACCGATGATTCAATAGCTTTCATGGCTGTTGTACCGATTGCACAAATTTTTCCGCCATTATTAATTGATTGATTAACTATATCACACGTTCCGTCTGGAATAAAGAAGTTTTCAGAATCGGTTTTGTGTTTTGTCAGGTCTTCAACATCCACTTGTCTGAAAGTTCCGATACCGATATGAAGTGTGATTGGACAGAAATTCGTACCTTTTAGCTCCATTCTGCGTTGCACATTACGTGTAAAGTGCATGCCCGCAGTTGGAGCAGCAACCGCACCTTCGTGTTCAGCAAAAATTGTTTGATATCTTTCGCGGTCATCATCTGTAACCGGACGCTTAATGATGTCAATTGGAAGAGGAGTTTCTCCTAACTCATGGATAGTTTTCATCATTTCTTCATGCGAACCATCAAATAAAAATCTGATTGTTCGTCCACGAGAAGTTGTATTATCAATAACTTCTGCTACTAAATCACTATCACCAAAATATAATTTATTTCCTACACGAATCTTACGAGCAGGGTCAACCAATACATCCCAAAGACGCATTTCACGGTTTAATTCTCTTAGTAAGAATACTTCAATTTTAGCACCAGTTTTTTCTTTTGACCCATACAAGCGAGCTGGAAATACCTTGGTATTGTTAACAACCATTGTATCGTTTTCTCCAAAATAATCAACAATGTCCTTAAACATTTTGTGTTCGATTTTTTTGGTTTTACGATTTACCACTATCATACGACTACTATCACGTTGGTCATAAGGATGCATGGCTATAAGACTATGCGGGAGATCAAGTTTAAATTCTGAAAGTTTCATTCTGTTTATTTAACTACTGTTTTTACAGTATTTGTTATTCGCTGATGCTTGGGGTATTGAGTTTACAGCGTTTTTGTGAAGAATTATATTAAAATCTACTTTTAAAGAATGCAAAGGTACAAAATCGAAGTAGGGGGTGTCAAGTGTTTTAATATAAATGTTTTATGAGAATTATCAAAAAAAATATTAAAAAAAATGAGACTCAGTATTATGAATCTCATTTTTGTATTTTAAATAGTGATTTTTCCTTTTAAATAGAGTCTTGCTTTACCTGCCATCAAAACCCTATCATTGACCAATTTACATTTTAAATAACCTTTACGCTCTGAAATTTGCTCGGCATTGAGTTCGGTTTTTCCTAATATATTCGCCCAGTAAGGTACCAGCTTCGTATGTGCAGAACCCGTAACTGGGTCTTCATCAATACCTGCACCTGGACCAAAAAATCTTGAGACGAAGTCGATTTTTTTAGATTTTGCTTTTGCGGTAACTATAATTCCCCTTGCTTGAATGTTTTTCAAAGCACTAAAATTGGGGTTTATTTCTTCAATATCTTTCTGAGAATTATAAATTAATAAGTAGTCATCGGATGCTCGATAGATTTCTTTGGGTGTTTTTCCCAATGATTCAATCAGCCCTTCTGGTGCAGCGGCAGGTTTGGTTTCTTGAACTGGAAAATCTAGTTCAAGCCATTTCCCATCTTTACGAACTTTTAATACTCCACTTTTCGAGCCAAAATTGATTATATCCTTTGAATATTTGAGTACATTAAAAATAACATAAGCTGTTGCTAAAGTGGCATGTCCACAGAGATTGACTTCAATGGCTGGCGTAAACCATCTGATATCAAATCCATCATTGGTATGAACAAAGAAAGCAGTCTCTGAAAGGTTATTTTCTAAGGCAATTTTTTGCATGACTTCATCAGATAACCATTCTTTTAGTGGTACAACTGCTGCTGGATTTCCACCAAATAGTTTATCTGAAAAAGCATCAACTTGGTAAATTGGTAATTGCATTGATGAAGTATTTTTGAATATTCTAGTTTTTTTTCAAGCTTATGTTTTGTTTACTCAAATAAAGCATCAAAAATATGATACTTAACAAGTAAATAATATTTTTTGAGTCAATTAAGCCTCTTCCAAGAGCATCATAATGATATGAAAGACTCAAAAAATTAATAAAATATTGGGTTGTTCCTGTGAAAACATTGGCTAATTGTTGAATTCCATCATAAATAATATAGCAAAACAAAGCACCAATGATAAATGCAATGATTTGATTATCAGTTATTGAAGATGACCATAAGCCAATACTTGCAAATGTTGCTCCTAGTAAAAGTAAGCCTAGGTAAGAGCCACTAACCGCAGCAGAATCAATGTTTCCTTTTGGACTTCCTAATTGATAAATTGAGTAATAATAAAGTAGGGTTGGGAGTAAGGCAATTGCAATGAGTAAAAAACTCGCTAAAAACTTTCCTATGATTATTTGCCACTCGCTCAAGGGTTTGGTAAATAATAACTCAATCGTTCCGGTTTTGTATTCTTCTGATAAAGACCTCATAGTAATGGCAGGAATCAGAAAAATAAAAATAAATGGTGTTAACTGAAAGAAATTATTCAAATCGGCATAGCCATAATCAAGTACATTTGAGTCAAAGAACCAAGTAAATAAGCCCACAATGACTAAAAAAACACCGATTACTATATAAGCAACTAATGAATTGAGAAAGCTATAAAGTTCTTTTTTTAATATTGAAAGCATCTTAAAATCCTTATTTTATTTTCACATAATTAGAAATCAATCTCAGGTTTTGAGTTTTTGACAATTGCTGACACCACTAACGAAAAAACAAACCCAAAAAGTACATATCCAATTACTGAGAAAATAAATGTTAAACCTGGCGTTGCAAATCTTGAAGCTATTTCCATAGCTTGGTCAATTTGTGCTTGTGAAAGGCCTTGATTCTCCATTTGCTCAATTTGTAATTCACGCATTTGTTGAATTATGGTTGTATCAATAAATTTTATATATATGTAATTAAACATGGCAGCAATCAAACCACAAACTGTGCTCATTAACGTACCTAAGCCAAGTCCTTCACTAAAATTGAGAAATTTGTCATTTAATGATTTATACTCTCGCAATGACATAATTATTCCAAATAGTAACAATATGAATGGAATCCAAGATAATGCTGGGTTTTTGAAAAATCCTGTAACGTATAATAATACGGTGTATATCATTATCATGATAGCGGTGATAATTCCCCATTTAAGAGCAATTCGAGCTGTTGAAGGTTTTTCCATTTTAGTTCAGAGTTAGGTTAATTTTAAGTAAAGCTAACGAAATCTTATGAAATCGTAAAAGTGTGTCTTCTAAATATTATTGATATAATTGTGATAGCAACTATTACTAATTGTTTTTTTACAACTTCATCTAAAAATACATACAGAGCAGTAGGAACTTCTTTGGCTTGTTGAAGTAAGATTTCATACTCCTGCAAACCAAAATTTTTAACATGTGTTTCTTTAATTTTTTCAATTCCTTTGATATTTTCCTGGACCCAAAGCATTATTGCGTGATTATTCCCATACGGTTTATCAATCAACTGAATGAATATGAAATATACAATTCCTGTGATTAGAGCGGCAATAAGATTTGTCATGAATCCAACCGAAAAACCTTCAGTGAATGTCAATACTCCTAAGTTATTTGCCCGATAGACCCAAACCGCTACAATTACAAAAATGATATTGATGCCAAAAGCTGGAATTTTGTATCGACCAAATGGACTTTTATCTAATCCATAATATTGTATGAGGGCAATGATAATACAGACAGCTGCCGCAATTGCACCATACGTTATTGAATACTTTAAAATTTTATTTTTCAACATTGTTGATATGTACTTTATGCTTGTTGATTACAGCAATTGCTTTCCCTTTTAATGTTTTACCAATAAATGGAGAGTTCTTTGCTTTAGATTTTATATCTTTTGTTTGATATTCCCACTCGTGTGTTGGATTAAAGATGGTTAAGTTTGCTTCTTCACCGATATTTACACTAACGGATGGTAATCTTAATAACTTACGTGGATTGCAAGTTATTTTTTCGATGAGTTTTTCAATCGGTAATTGTGAAAATTGATTAAGCGTGGCAAAGGTTGTTTCAAGAGAAATGATACCAAAATCGGCCATATCAAATTCAAGGTTTTTCGATTCTTCATCTTGTGGATTATGGTCTGAAACAACAGCATCTATTGTACCATCTGCTAGTCCAACTTTTAAAGCCTCAATATCATCTTGGGTTCTAAATGGTGGGTTTACCTTAAGATTTGTGTCAAAAGTATGTAAATCTTTATCAGTAAAAGCTAATTGATGAGCGGCAATATCACAGCTTACGGGAAGTCCTTTTTGTTTAGCTTCTCTGATTAATGCTACTCCTTCTTTAGTTGAAATAGTTTGGAAATGCAGACAACTTTTATCTTTCTTTGAATCACCCAAATAATATTCTAAAAGTTTCAAATCACGCATAAGCATCAACTCTTCAGCGGTAGAAGGGATTCCTTTCATACCTAAAATCGTACTTTCAATACCTTCATGCATTTGTCCGAAAATAGTCATTGAAGGTTCTTCCGGACGATTCATTAAAAGAGCGTCAATTGGAGCTAAATATTGTAAGGTTTTTAAAAGAATATCAGCATTCCAAAGTGTATGGTCTCCATCTGTAAAAGCAACTGCTCCTGCATGATAAATGTCTAACATTTCGGTAAAATCTTTTCCTTCACAATTTTTAGTAACAGCCCCAGTTGGATGAATATTTAAGATTTGTGACGCAGCAAAGTTTTTTACGTAGGCAATCGCCTCTTTGCTTTGTACTACGGGTTTAGTATTGGGGAGGGTAACAATTTCAGTAAAACCGCCTGCTAGAGCTGCATTAGTTAAAGTGTTTAAATCTTCTTTTGATTCATAACCGGGGTCTTTGGGTGAAACTCTGAGGTCAAACCATCCAGCCGAAACATGCAAATTTTCTCCGCTGATAGTTTTTGTATCTTCAGCAGTTATATTTTCTGCAATTTCTCTGATAATTCCATCAACAACCAAAATATCTTGAGTCGTCCCATTATATTTTGATGATTTATCAATAATTTTTACTGATTTTAATAAAATTTTCATGTTAAATTTTATTGTTTCGCTCAAACGTAATGTATGATTGAGATTAAATTTCAAAAAAAATGCCCTCATTAGGGCATTTTCTATAATATTATCGAGCCATAGCAACCATCGGATTAGATACTTGCTTGGTAAGTAGTGGCATCCATTAATGCTTCAACATCGGCAAGGTTTTCAACCTCAACTTTCACCATCCAACCATCACCATATGGGTCTGAATTGACTAATTCTGGTGAATTTGCTAATGCTGGATTTACTTCAAGAATTTTTCCAGCAACTGGTAGGAAAAGATCTGATACAGTTTTTACTGCTTCAACAGTTCCAAAAATTTCGTTTGCTGCTAATGTTTGTCCAGCAGTTTCAATTTCTACAAATACAATATCGCCCAATTCGCTCTGAGCAAAATCTGTAATTCCAATTACCGCAACATTCCCTTCGGTAATTCTAATCCATTCGTGTTCGCTTGTGTAGCGTAGGTCAGCAGGAAAATTCATTATTGATGAAAGTTTTAAAATTTGACTGCAAGTTACAGCAAATGTTGGAAAACTGAAAATGTAGATTAAAAACTTTTGAAATCAGAAATAGAAAAGGCAAATCATTTGATTTGCCTTTTCTATTTTATTCAGATAAACTAAACCTAACATTTAGTCCTCCTGTTGTAGTTGTTCTAGGATAAGAGAAGTTCGTTACAAAAGGTCGATTAACCAAATGGTCTATGTAAAAGTTCATCAAGATTCTTTTGTTGATTTGATAAGAAATTCTTGGACCCACCTGAAAATTATAATTTCCTTGTGTTGGTTGTGGGTCGCCATCTAACCTCCTCTGGATTCCTTTAATATCTCTCAAAGTCAAGTTGAATTGTAAATTCAAATCATTTTTAAGAGTAATAATTTTTCCGTCTCTACCACGTAAAGGCAATTTGACATTATTTTTCTTAAATCCGAAGTTAAATACAAAATCATCACTTGAATATTCAGCAATTTGCGAGTTGGATAAATTCAAAGATGCTCTTCTTTCTTTATTATACTCAAATTTTCCAGAAATTTTGCTTTTAGTTACAAATTGCACACCAATAAATGGAGCAAATTTTTCATCAATTGTAATGGTACTCATCACAAATACTGGAATAAACTGGCCAAGTGAATTGAGCATATCCGATGAAGGTAAAGGATAACCTTTTTGTGCTAAGTTGATAGCAATATTGGTCTTATTGTATTCAAGAGATGATGTGAAATTACCAACATTAAAGTTTGATGTATAGCTATGATTGATGGTAATTGAACTAAATATTCTCTTGAATGGCTCTAAATTGGCTAAGCCACTGTAATCAATACGCCAGTTTGGAAGAGGTAAATTGATTCGTCTATTATTTGGATTAAATGGGTTAAATCCAATTCTTGCACGGTCTGCTTTTCCACTGTAAGCGGCGAAGAAAGCAGGAATTAAAATATCTTGAGAGTTTTTACTATATTGTTCTACTCCAATTGATTGTTGATTTTCAATCATTTGGTTGCGATATTTAAGCATATTGTCAAATACTTGATATTGGTAATTGCTACCACTATCAGTACTCATCCTTTGGAAAGCAGTGCGGAAACCCCAGAATGACATCCCGAAATTACCATTTCTAACAGGACTTTTAGCACTATATCCACCCCCAGCATCTGCGGTATAATATTCTTGATAGGTATCTCCACGGCTCATGTTACCACTAATTTGAATTCTCAAATCTTTGTTTGGTTCAAGTGTTGTTCGGTAACTAAATTTAATTTGTCGGGTTTGCGTAAACGGTTGAGTTTGGGCAGTAGTTTTTGAAAGCCAGCCATTATTGGCCGCCTTTATTTGAAAATTCGGGTCTTGTTGACCCATTACAAAACCCAATCCAGGTGCATTATCACTACTAAATGACGTCAAACCAAAGAACCTAGGAGCAGGCATAAAACCAGGCAAAATAGACGTTTCGGTAATTGAATAATCGTAGTCAATGCCTCTTACTGTCATCAATAGACGAGTAAAGCTTTTGGCTAAATTACTTGACTGAACTTCAATATTTTCATCGTCGCCAGGGTTTCTTGTAAACCTTTTCTTCGGAGGAGTAGGGCTATTGGCGAATCGTAGATATTTTGCTTTGTTATACAGTTTCACAAAGTCAACTTTTCCTCTGACCCCTCTGTCTCTTCCATTTCTTATGGTATTTCCAAATGGAATATTAAATTCATCAAGAATATTTAAAGAAACAGCCTGATAATTAAATTGATTATTATACTTGGCATCAGCTGTAATCCAGTCTAATAAGAAAAACTTATCGAGAGGTAAACGATAGGTAAATCTCATTTCCTGACTAAAGTTCTTCGCACGCCCTAATCTCCTTAAATTCGTCAAAAGTGAATCAATTTTCTTTTGAGTATTCAAATCACCTTGAGGTTCGTCTATAATAGCATTCATAGATGCTGAATAATTCAAGAGAATACTTTTGGTTAAATTCCATTGTAAATCATAAAAACGATTCATTAAAAAGTATTTCTCATACATTGGAATAATTCCAGTGGTAGTTAAGTCAGAATTTCGAAGTTGAGTTTTTGCAAAACTTCTATCAAAGTCGGCTCTAAAAGCAACAACTGTTGGTAAAGGGGAAAAATTGAAGTCTTTTAGCCAATAGAACAATGGTCTTTCAAGGGATTTATTTGCTTTAAAAGGCTCCCAGTTGATTTGTTTGGGTTGGAATTGATAGCTAAGTCCTCCTTTATATTGATTCAAAGCATATTCATCAATTAAAATATTACTTCTATTGATGTTATTTTGGGCATAAGTAAACGTGAAATTTTCGATATCATATAAATGAGATTTTGCACCTTCTTTAGTTTTGATTTTTCTAACATTCGAGAAGTTAAATCCTCTTCTTGTATTCTCATCAACTACTAATCTTCTGTATCTTTCTCTTTCTGCCGGATTAGAAATATTTGCCAAGGCCATCTCTAAGGTCATGTCAGGGTCGAGAGGATTGAAATGAGGAGTAATGGTTTGTTTATCAAAATTGATAAAAAAAGGTATTTTTAAACCCCATTTTTCTGGTAATAATTTATCTAATTCAATATTTGAGGCAATACCAATACCTTTGCCAGTATCTCTTGCACGTTCAGAGATTTTATCTTGTACACCTCCATAGCCGAATCCTTTATAGTTGCCATTAATAGTGACAGTTGCGATATCAGCTAGTTTGATATTGGCAGCTAGAAGGGCAGCATCTCCTGAATTTTGGTCGAATCCATAAGCACGCAATTCATTCATCCAAACTAAAAATGTATTAGGGGCTTCATCGACAGATTTTGAGTTTCTTACACCCAACATGATGGTTAACACTGTACTTAAGTCAGGATTTCCCATAACCGAAATCTTAAACTTATTATCTTCGGTAGCTTTTGAATACAAAACTGAAAGATTCTTTGCCACACGGTTTCTTTCTGCTTTTAAAGCCACTAACTCTTTCAAGTCAATATCAATGGCATTTTCATCAGGCCAAATAATGGTTTCATTAGTTGAGCCTTTAGGAGTCATTTTTAGTTGTGGAATTTCTATTTCATAGTAATTCTCAGTATTATCGGTACCAATTCTAATAAACGCACCACCCACTTCTTTATCATTATTGGCATCATTTTCGGCATGAATAAACATTCTCAATCTTTTATAATTGAGCATATCTACTCTTGTATTTCTAAAAACAGCTCTTGAATCTCCATCTCTAAGGTTAGTTACACCCAAAGAAAGTGATTGTTCGTTGAATCTAATATTGAATTGTTGTTGCGTCACATCTTGGTCACGAATAAACCCTGGCGGTACTACGTATGGTGTTTTTCCTTCTTTCACATTACAGTTTTGACCATCATCTGAGCAACCATTTTCTTCAATACTAACTACACCTACTTTGAACTTAGCATCGTATGGTTCGGGTACCTCAGTTAATCCTGCATTACTCAGATTTTTATCATACACACGGTATTGATTAGATTCTAATTGTAAAGAAGCAAATCTAAGCACAACAGGTTGTTCGAAATCTGTCAAAACAGTACGCATAAATCGAATGGATTTAAAACCATTGATATCGCCATACTTACGAGTAAATTGCTTTACTGGAATTCTGAATAAATACCAAGTCGCTTCAGTTCCTGGAACATTTACTTTGTCAACAATAAAACCTTGTCCAACATCCATCTTGTTTGGACGCAAATCTATTTCGTACTCATAATAATTTTCAACATCATTAATGGTATTATCTGCATTGATATCTTCTTTGTCTGGGGTTACAGAGTTTGCAGGTGTCGCTGTATTAGAGTTTTGATTTTGGTTTTGAGGCGAATTATTTTCAACACCTAAATAGTTTTTAAATCTTTGAAGAAGGTTTTTCTTTTGCTCATCATAATCAGCGTCTATGAAAAACTTGAAATCATCACCCGATGGGTCTTTAGCAATTTCATTAAAAGTGTTGGAGTTTACTTTTCCTTTGATGTCATCTAAAAACCTTTTGATGTGAGGAAATTCCCTTTCTTCTGCATTGCTCAAACCGTCTAAACCCACATCTTGTTTTTCACGTGAACCTGATTGGTTATCAAAGGCATCGGTTAAAAATTGGACACTCGGAGCCTTCCCCCAACGAGTTGTTATTGGGGTTGATGCTGAGCTACCATTGGGAAGTAAGCCATTTTCAAAGTTATTTCTACTATCTGGAATAAAATCTTCAGAAATATCTCCTAAATGGAAAAGTAATTTACCACCTGTTGTATTTTTCTTATTTCCATTAGGGGAACCATCTCTTACAACATCAACAAATGGATTTAACATCCAAAATGTAAGATACTCTGTATTGGCATTTTCGAAGTCATTATCGGCAGTAATTCCACGCATAACCGAGCCAAAATTTTCTTTTGGATTGGCTAAATATCCATTATTATCTAGGTTTGCATTATAATTGTAGAGCCCTCTTTCTGATGGGAAATAGCTGATATCAAGAATGTTGAGCGGAATTGATGAATTAAATGCTGGTAATGAACGTCCAGTAAATATTTGATTTGGGGTAAAGGCTTTTTCGTATAAATTATTACTAGCTTCAGTAGTCACATATTCAGGTAAAGCCCCCGAACCAAACCCACCACTAAAATATGTAGTTTGGTCAACCGTATAAACTGACATTTTGGCTCTACGATAATTATAATCGTAACTTGTAGCACTTCCTTGAAATCTTTCTGGGGTTGAACCCGGACGCCAACGTGTAGGCTGACGTGTTAAATCATTAATATTTCGAGTTGATTCAAAATCATCAATCATGGCATTGCCACCAATTCGCTTGTCGTTAACTGCAGGAATAAGTTTTGCATATTCGGCTGTCAATTGAATGGATGACATCTCTTTCGTTTGAATCAAAGGCAACGCATCGAGCATCCTTGTAATGAAACGGGAATCTTTTCTTAAATTCAAGTCAACTCCCAAGATAGTATTATTGACAGGTTCTTGTCCAATCGCCACCCTTGTCAAAAACCCTGGAGTACTTTCTCGAAGGGTCATAGCTGTGGCCCCGATATGAATGTCTTTACTTAGATTATAATCCAACCTCGTTCCAAGCATAATTCTACGCTGAGTGTTAAACAAATCAGGCTTTTCCCATTCAATTCGAATTTGGCGAGACGAATTCAATATACTTTGGTTGATGATTCTGATTTTTCCGAGTTGTGGTTCAACTGTATAATCAACACCCTCTTGTAGCTGTACTCCTCCAGCATAAATTCTAACTGATTGGCCTGATGCTCCCAGCGGCAATGAGATTTCTGAAGCATTACTTGCTTGAAGACTTCCTCTAATAAAAAACTTATTTTTAGTCGTAACTTGTTGAGCATCAGTCATTGTGGTTCGATAAAGCTCATTGAAAACATACTTGTCTTTCAAGGATTGCTCATCTAAATCAAATTTGGCTGCAAGTGTACTACCAAATGGTTCGAGCACAGGAAAAATTAATTTCCCCATTTTTGTATCAATCGTGATGTCTTCAACAAAGTCAAAATTACCATCACCATCAGGAAGTTGTGGGTCATTATTAGGATTCAATCTGTCCAGATTCATTATCCTAATTAGAGGAATATTTTGAAGTTTACGCCCTTCTTGTAAATTTGGCGTATCCATTCCAGTACGGTCATCTTTATAAATGATTCTTAGTTGAAAACCTTGTTTTCCAATACCCGGAGTTCCTAATGAATATATATTTTTCATCATTAAATTCCACATAGGACTATTTGTACGATTACGAATAGTTGAGGATTTAATGAGTTTTAAAACGATAACTTCATCTTCTCTGCGAGAAGAATAATCTTCGGTTAGCTCTCCAACTTTATAGGTTCTTCCATTGTAGGTATATTCGTAGGCAACTGCTAAAATCTCATCGTTTCTAAGTGGAGTAACTAATGAAATATAGCCTAATTCTGAATTATACTTGAACTCTCTTTCTGTCAATCTTTTCGCTCCACGAAGTACTTCATAATCAATTCCTTTTTTTAAACCCATATTAGCAAGCGTTCCTGTACTATCATCGACTCTTCTAAAATTCGGATTTTTATTTAGCTTGTCATAAAGTGGCGTAGCATCATTTCCAATTACATTATATTTTCCGTTTGCATCAGGTAATTCACCTAAATCCGTAAAAGCAGTGAGGTTTCGCATGCTTTCGATAGAATTGGTGCGATTGGTTACATAAACTTCCAAGCGGGTTATTTTTACACCTGAAAGTACTAATGGTAAGTTTCTGAGTGATTTCTCGTAATTATCTCTAAAAAATTGTCCAATGAAGAAGTGCCTGTTTTCGTCATAATAATCAGAACGGATTTCAAATGTTCTATTCTGAGTGCCACCATTGAGCACAATTGATTCGGTTCTAGAACGTTGTTGAGCAACAACCGCCGTAATATCAAGTTTTCCTAATTTAAACCCTGCTTTTACACCCATTAGGTTCTGAACTCCGGGAATTAATTGACTCTTAACAGGCATACTTATATTACCGCCTTCAACTTTCTGAAGAATGTCTTCTGGTTGATTTTTGAAATTTAATTTTAACTGATTTTCAAAATTAAAGGCTGCTTTGGTATCTAAATTTGTTAGTACCCCTAATTTATCCCCAATTTTGCCATTAAAATTGATATTAATTTGCTCATTGAAATTGAAAAGTGTTTGCTTTCGTTGAATGAGAGGCAAAAAAGGATTATCAATAAATTGTCTGATTAGTTGAAAATCAAGTGTTACAAATCCATTTGGTTTTAAATCGGGCAAACTTCCACCAAAAATTCTGTCAACTACTGGGTTTTTCTCAAGTAATGGTCTTAAACCACGACCACTAACTGCACTTTTTCCATCTTGTAGATTTTCAAAATCTCGTAAAATACTTCTTCTAACATTTGCATTTTGAATACTTGAATACTCATTGAATGTAAGTGTTTGAGGAATTTTGTAATCAAGCTTTTTTCCTACTTTTTCAGTGATTGAAATTTCCTTTGAATTAGGAGAAAGACTAAAATCAGTTATGACGTTTTTGGGGTCTCTTTGATAAAAAGGTGATTGTGGAATTTTAGCGGCATAACGGTTCAAATAACGGTCTTGCCAACGATAATTCGGTTTGCTTCCTGAACGTACAATTGCAGTATCAAGCACAGGAACAGCAAGCGAGTCGGCATTGCTTTTTTCAATAGAAGTATTAATTTTTTTACGATTTTGAGCTTGTGTAGTTTGTACACATAGAAGGCTCAAGAAATAAAAAAATAGTATGAAAGTAACACAATTTAATTTTAATAGCTGTCTGAACATACAGTATTTAGGAAAATTCAATAGGAGTATCATTGACTAAACGACTAAAACCTTGCCAATAGTCTACGATAATAGTAAAATTAGTATGTTTTTTTAGTATAAAGAATTTGAAGTACCGTTTAATAAACCTCAATTGCAAAATTTTGACTTACTATTGATTGATTGATCATCGAAGAGCCAATTTTATAAGTTGCTCAACAGTAATATCATTTCCTTCACGTTTCAGAATTGCATCAATACTTTTTTCTGCAGTTGCTCTAGGAATACCAAGCATAACTAAGGCTGCCAACGATTCACTCCGAATTTTAGCATTGGCTGGCTCAAAAATACTTGGCGTAATGTTGTTTACCAAATTGTCTTTCTTGAGTTTATCTTTCAATTCGATAATGGCTCTTTGAGCGGTTTTCAAACCTATTCCCTTAATACTTTGAATAGTTTTTACATCTTCACTTACAATGGCGTGTTTAATTTCTCCCGATGAAAGTGAAGAAAGCATTACTAAAGCAGTACTTGGACCAATCCCCGAAACACTTGTTAAGTCTTCAAAAAGTACTTTTTCTTCAGCATCGTGAAATCCAAATAAGGTATGTGAATCTTCACGTACGATGAGTAAGGTATGTAATTTACAGCGTTCTCCAGTGTTATGGAGTGCCGCATAAGTTTGAAGGGATATTTTTACTTGATAACCTACTCCGCCTACATCAATAATAACGTATGAAGGGTCTTTATAAGCCAATTTGCCGTCGAGATATGCAATCATTTTATGGGTATGGGTAATAAGTAATTAAATTGATTACTTAATAACATTCAGTCTTAATCCTGAACTGATTTGTGGATTTAAGAAAAATGGTGAAGGTAAGGCTTCAACATATAAGCCAGCATCAATGAAAAATCCAATCGGTTGATTGGGTAATTTTAGTTCTAAACCAGCTAATCCTGTTGGCCCCAATGATATTTTTTTTGAGCGAATTTCCTGTGGAGGAGTTACATTTCTTGAAAAAAAGTAATGAGTTCGATTATTAATTTGTGCACCGCCTCCATAGTAAACATGAGCCCAACTGCGTCGGAGTATCTCAGAATGCCATAAATAAATACCTTGAACCATTAAACCAGCAGTTCTATATTCTCCGCCATTATAACTTCTTTGGCGATTATAGATAAAACCATAAGTGCCCACATTTACATCAAATGCTTTGTCTCCGTTTTGAAAATATTTTCTTAAATTAAAACCGAGAGGCTCTCCTACACGAAAACCAGCAGCCCAGTTGTAATCATACTGTGCGAAAGTTTGTGAAGATGCACTTAATAGCAAAATTGTAATGATGGCAAAAAGTAGTTTTTTCATTGTATTTTAATATTCAAAATTCAAGATTTTTTCAAAAGTATGAAATACTGTTTACCAAACGAAATCAAAGGTAAAATTATTCAATAAAAAAGCGTTAGATTATACATCTAACGCCCTAAAATTTGTGCAAAAATACACCTATAAAGCATTTTACAAAACTAAATCAGTATTTACTAAGATATAGTTGAGTTCATTAATATCATCGGCATTCAATTTGAGTGTACCTTTTACAGTTACTCTATCATCAGTATTGAATCGCTTAGTTGATTTTTTAAATTTAATTTGTACTACAGACTCTGGGCCCGCTCCTCCACAGAAAAAGCAAGAACTGTATGGATTTGCAGAGAGTACATAGACATTTGCATCAACATCAACAGGAATCATATATCCAGTTAAAACTACTTCTTTATCTTTTAAATTAGTAACTTTTGTTCCAAAAGTAGGGTAGAGGATAAACATCGATTCTTCAGCACTCCATTTCTTTTTGAAGGTTACATCTCTTAATGTTTCCCAAGTAATTTTTGTTGGTTCGTCTGCAAATGTAAATGAGAATAAAGAAACGGCTAAAAGACCTAATATTACTCTTCTTGAAAATGTTTTCATTGTTTTAAAGGTTGATGAAACAAAAATATAAAGTTTTGAATTATTCGCTTGCTAAAGTTTTAGAAATATTAATTCTGTAAATTCCAATTGAAGGTAAAGCTGCGGCAAAAATTCCAACAAATAAAGCCCCAATCAGTAAATAAACCTCACCCGTTTGTAAAGTAAACTGACTCACATCAAAGTGGAATTTTTGACTTAATGCCTTAGAAATAAAGTAAATACCTGTTCTGCTTAAAACGATACCTGCAATAAAACCAAGCAAAGATAAGATAATACCCTCTAATAACAACATTAGAAATAAACGAGTTCTACTTGCCCCCATCGAAAGCATAAGAGCCATTTCGTATTTTCTTTCTTTTAATGAATTATATAAGGAAACAAAAACACTAATGCCAGAAATTAACATAATTACTGCTGCTAAAAACTGCAAACCCTCAATTCCGATACCCAATAATTCAAACAAACGATTCACTTCAATAGCAGGAACGGCTGCTTGTAGCTTTGAATTTTGATTAATATTTCTAGGCATTGTCATCATACCCATTGGAGAACGAAATTTTATAATTGCACTCGTAATTTCTCTTTTTACCGTACTATCAGCTTCGGCTTCGTGCTGTTCTCCTTCTGCATGGTCATGAATACTCCAAACACTATTTAAGCTTGTTAAAATTAAGTTATCAACGACCGAATTATTAAAATCTAATATACCTACAACCTTGTAATTTTTTTCTCCATGTTTTTCGCCTGCTGCATCTAATCCATGCGAGCTTGCGAAGGTATCTCCAATCTTTAATCCGGTATTTTGGGCAGTTTGGGCACCTAACACTACTTCTAAATTTCCTTTGAACATTTTTCCATCAATCAACTGAGTCTTAAAATGTTCAAAATACTTTTTATTAGTTCCTAAAATTCTGTACCCTTGGTAATTATCACCCATTGAAAGGGGAATCATTTCTTTAACCATTGGATTTTGTGCAATATTTTGCACATCATCTAAATAAACATTCCCAGTTGGATTATCAATTTGATAAACAGATGATAATATTAATTGTAAAGGGCTTCCTTTGGCACCTACAACTAAATCTATTCCACTAATATTTTTGGCAAATTTATCTTGTAATTGTTTCCCTAAAAGCATTAATAATGAAATCATTGCAATGCCCAAGGTCATCAACAATACGCACAAAAAACTGTTTAATTTTTTGTCAAGAATATTTTTCCAACTTATTTTTAATAACATTGTTGAATTTTGGTTTTTGATTGAAAACTAAAGTGTGATGATGTTTTTGAAGTTATCTTTAAGTCTTTGGTCGTGCGTAACAATTACCAAGGCTGCACCAATATTTTTTGATTGATTTTCAAGTAATTGAATTACTTTATCGCAGTTTTCATCATCAAGATTCGATGTGGGTTCATCAGCAAGTATCACATCTGGGTTATTCATTAATGCTCTTGCAATACTCACTCTTTGTTGTTCTCCGCCACTCAGTAAATTAGTTTTTTTATCTAATAAATTACTAATACCTAAATTATCGGAAAGTTTTTGTGCTTGCTCAATAGATTGCTTTTGGTCGGCCAAATAATTAGCCAGCAATAAATTATCGAGTACATTAAGTGAGCTTACAAAATGGGGTTTTTGGTAGATAATACCTACATGGTTTGCTCGCATTTGAGTTGCTTCTTTGGGAGTCAGTGAAGCGAGTTCATGTCCATTTATTTTTATTGAACCTTTTGTAGGTTTTAATAAAAGTGCTAATAAATGTAATAAAGTTGTTTTGCCTGTTCCTGATTTCCCAAGTATAAGTAAAGGTTCTCCCTTTTCGCAGCTAAAAGATGGAAAACTGAAAGATTTCTGACTGTCGTATGAAAAACTTAAATCTGTGCAAGTGAGCATTTTTAGTTTGTTTTGTTTCACTACTCCAAAGATATAACATAAGCCTCAATAACTACAAACAGTATCTAAACCAATTCAAAAAAAATATGATAGCGTTAGAAAGCCGTTCGTTTTGCTAAGAAAAAAAAAACTTTAAATTTGTGAACTTAAATAGGTTTACAAACCTTCTCTACTAAAAAAGTAGATTAATATTCTTTTTTAATTAAAACAATCAAAACTATGTCATTGAGATTAGGAGATATCGCACCAGATTTTACCGCAGAAACCACACAGGGTAAAATCAATTTTCATGAATGGTTAGGTAATTCTTGGGGTATGTTGTTTTCGCACCCAGCCGATTTCACGCCCGTATGTACTACTGAGCTTGGCAAAACTGCATTATTAAAAGATGATTTTGCCAAAAGAGGTGTAAAGGTTATCGCGGTTTCGGTAGATGATTTGGATTCTCACAACAAATGGGTTCCAGATATTGAAGAAGTAAACGGCGTGACGGTAAACTTCCCTATCATCGCTGATGCTGATAAGAATGTAGCTACCCTTTATGATATGATTCATCCGAATGCATCAGAAAAAGCAACTGTTCGTTCGGTATTTATTATAGGTCCAGATAAGAAGGTGAAATTGACCTTAACTTATCCAGCATCTACTGGTCGTAATTTTAATGAATTATTAAGAGTAATTGATTCTTTACAGCTTACATCGAATTTCCAAGTTGCTACCCCAGCCGACTGGAAAGATGGTGAAGATACAATTGTTGTACCAGCAGTTTCAACTGAAGACGCAATTGCAAAATTCCCTAAAGGTGTAAATGTTGTGAAGCCTTATTTACGCTATACTCCACAACCTAATAAATAATATTTTATTAGAAATGAATCGAATGTCAATTCATTGTATCTACAATGGATTGACTTTTTTTTTGAATTTAGCAGTTTTCACTCAATTGGGTTTTGATTCAAGTGCTTTTTAAGTACTTTTGCACAATAAAATTTAAATCATCTACATTGATAGGATAATACTGCTATTAAGTAAATGAGAAAGAAAAAAAAAGATAATTTGGGGAGAAGGGTCTTAAATCAAATTTTTTCAATTAGAGGAGTTTATATTTTAATCGTTATTTCTCTTATCACATTATATCCTGTATATGTGAGTGATGGACAAAAGTGGACTTATATTGAAAGCTTTGGAATAAAATTGCCGCTTCGTTATACCATTCATGGAATAGATGTTTCTCATCATAATAATGAAATAGATTGGCACAAAGTGAAGCACAGCACTGACGATAATGTAGAAATAAGTTTTTGCTTTATAAAGGCCACTGAAGGAGAAGATTTAAAAGACCAAGATTTTAGTAAAAATTGGCGAGAAGCCAAAAAAACGGGACTTATTCGTGGAGCGTATCATTTTTATGTACCAAGTGCTAATCCTGTGGAACAAGCTCAGAATTTTATTGAATCCGTAAATTTAAAAGAAGGAGATTTTGTACCTGTACTTGACTTTGAAGTTCAAGGTTCAAGTAAGCGTGTAAGAGCCAAACTTTTTGAAAATGTAAAAACCTTCATCAATCTCATAGAAAACCACTACGGTGTAAAGCCAATAATTTACACTAATGGACATATCTACAGACAATATATTAAAGGAAATTTCGATTCGTATCCACTATGGATTGCTGACTATCAAAGCCAAAAATTAGAAGGTTACTCTGATAGTAAACTAATGTTTTGGCAGCATAGTACCGATGGCACTGTTGATGGAATCAGTGGTAATGTAGATTTTAATGTATTTGTAGCATCAAAGAGTCACTTAGAAGACATTTGTATAAAATCGACTCATTAAATATCAAGAATTAACGCTCGATGAAAGTCGAACTTTAGAGTTTTGATTTCATTAAAGAATTAAATTACTAATTTAAAGTAACAACTAAAGCATGCTTAACTCAATCAATTTTACTCAGACTCCTGCTTTTAAGAAACTCAAAGCTCACCATAAAACAATGAGCAAAAAGCATTTAAAAGAACTTTTTGCGGAAGATAAAAATCGTTTTAAGAAATTTTCTATCAAATTCAATGATATTTTGTTAGACTATTCTAAAAATAATATCAATAAACGAACAATGGCTTATTTAGCTGAATTGGCAAATGAGTGTCAATTAGGAAATGCCATTGAACAAATGTTTACAGGTGAAAAGATTAACCAGACAGAAAATCGCTCAGTATTACATATTGCCTTAAGAAACCGTTCTAATGCCCCCATTTTGGTTGATGGCAAAGATGTGATGCCAGATGTAAATGAGGTTTTAGATAAAATGAAAGAGTTTTCTGGAAAGTTAATTTCAGGCTCTTGGAAAGGTTATACTAATAAATCAATTACCGATATTGTAAATATAGGAATTGGTGGTTCAGATTTGGGGCCAGTTATGGTAACAGAAGCTTTAAAGCCTTATAAGAAAAAGAATATCAATATTCATTTCGTTTCAAATGTAGATGGTACTCACATCGCAGAAACGTTGAAGAAAGTTAATCCTGAAACTACTTTATTCATGATTGCCTCAAAAACTTTCACAACTCAAGAAACAATGGCTAATGCTCATTCTGCACGTAATTGGTTTTTAGCTTCTGCCATTGACCCTGAATTTGTTAAGAAACATTTTGTTGCAATTTCTACCAACCAAAAAGAAGTTGAAAAATTTGGTATTGACCCAGCGAATATGTTTGGTTTTTGGGATTGGGTAGGAGGAAGGTACTCGCTTTGGTCTGCTATTGGTTTATCAATTGCTTGTACAATCGGTTTCGAAAATTTCGAACAATTATTATTAGGTGCCCATGAGATGGATAATCATTTCCGCACAACAAAATTTGATAAGAATATTCCTGTTATTTTAGCACTTTTGGGGGTTTGGTACAATAATTTTTATGGAGCCGAGTCACAGGCAATATTACCATACGACCAATACCTTCATCGTTTTGCCGCTTATTTCCAACAAGGTGATATGGAATCTAATGGTAAGTATATTGATAGAAGTGGCAATAAGGTAAATTATCAAACAGGACCAATTATTTGGGGTGAGCCAGGTACAAATGGCCAACATGCTTTTTACCAGCTAATTCACCAAGGTACTAAATTAATTCCAGCAGATTTTATTGCTCCTGCAGTTTCGCATAATCCACTTGGTGAACATCATAAAATGCTTTTGTCAAACTTTTTTGCTCAAACAGAGGCTTTAATGAATGGAAAAACTCGTGAGGAAGTTGATGCTGAATTAACTGGCAAATCGAAAGAAGAGATTGAAAAAATTGCTCCATTTAAAGTTTTTGAAGGAAATCGTCCAACAAACTCAATATTAGTCAAAAAAGTAACACCAAAAGTGTTGGGAAGCTTAATAGCAATGTACGAACATAAAATTTTTGTACAAGGTATTATTTGGAATGTATTTAGTTTTGACCAGTGGGGGGTTGAATTAGGTAAACAATTAGCGAATAAAATCTATCCAGAATTGACGGAAAATGAAGCAATTGAAAGCCATGATAGTTCAACTAATGCATTGATTAATCAATACAAAAAGTGGAGAAAGTAGTTTTTGATTGATTTGAAATAATTATTCTTTTTAATTTTGAAAGAAATATTAATCATTGCCCTTTAGAAAGACTCCGTTAGTGTTAACTAATAGATATCTATTACTATAAAAATTGACTTTAGTTTAAATATATTTTTTAACTAAAGTCAATTTTTTTTCATTCTAGAATACCTAACAAATTGTTGTTTTCATTTATTTTTGAAAAAATTAAAAATACGAAAATTATGAAAAAAAATATCTTTTATAATTTGGAAATTAAAAACTCAACTCATAACTTTGAATCAAAATAAAGTATGCTTCCCTAATTTGTCAGTATAATAAATACAAACTCGTACCCAAAAAGTAAAAATAGCCACAATCTAATAAGAGAAGTACATCAAAAAACTATGATCTTCTCTGATTAGTATTTGAGAATTAAAGATGGACTTACGTGCTTTCAAATATTCACGAACTCTTTTATTCCTGATGGTTTACTTGGGAAGAGTTTTTTGCTTTGCTCACAATACTCCTGATAATGCCCCAAGTATTCCATACGAGATAAAGTTTGCTAATGTAACTTTCCAACTGACTGAAGTTACTAAATACCTTGTGGAAACAGAATTTGAGAAAATCAGAAATGATAAAATTCAGCTACACCAAAATCTTGATAAGTTTAATCTATTTTTACCTGTTGTAGAACCCATTTTGAAAGAAAGCGAAGTGCCAGTTGACTTCAAGTTTTTAATGGTTTACAACAAATTTCAATCAACAGTTGAAAAAACGACTTTACTAGAGTCAAGTGTTTTTTGGTGCTTAGATAAGGCTAAAGCAAGCGATGTTGATTTACTCGTTAATGAGAGATTAGATGAAAGAAAACATTTAATTGCTTCTACAAAAGGTGCGGCATTGTGTATTAAACGAAATCAAGTGCTATACAGGAATTGGGGTGCTACACTATTCTCCCATCTTGCTGACAAAAAAGTTCTATCCATGCTGGAAGTCAATAAAAAATGGGCTGAAAATTCATTTGTAGTGCTTGATAGTCCAGCTTATTCCGCAATTTTGCAGTTTTTGGCATATAAATTAGCTATTGAAAGGGAATTTCCTGCTTATAAACCAACAGACCCAAAAATTATTTATGAATATCCTTACAGCAAAGGAAAGACTTTAAATAAAATTTCTTTGGATTTAAAAGTAGAGCCAGAGACACTTCTCGAATACAATAAATGGTTGAATACTGACAAAGTACCTGATACAGATTGTAACGTGTTGGTTGTAGTGCCTTCGAGTAGGTACACAGAAGTAAGAACATTAGCTGAATTAACTGGAAAAATTGGTTTACCCGCCAAAGACCTCGGCTTTCCCATCTTGAAGAGAGAGGAAAATAATATCAAAACCAGAAATAAAGGAGGGGTCTTCTATGTAATCAATGACATCGCAGGACTTCAAGCTGATATGTGTGATATTCCGGTAACGATGGCTTATAAAGCAGGTATTTCGATTGAAAAATTCTTAGAGTACAATGATATAAAAGAAACGGAACCACTGAGAGTTGGTCAAGTATATTATATTCAATCCAAGGCTGGTAAGGCAAGTGTTCCTTTTCATGTGGTAAGAGAAGGAGAAACATTATGGGATATTTCTCAGATGTATGGAGTGAAATTAGCAAATTTATTAGACTACAATAGATTTGAAACAATTCAAAAGTTACAAAGGGGAAGGGTAATTTGGTTGCAAACTACAAGACCAAAAAATAAACCAGTGGAGTATATTGAAATGCCTGAAGAAAATAGCGAAGTTTTAGAAAATTTAGTTGTTGAAATAAAAAATTCAGAAAAAGATATTGTTACTCCAAAGCTGTCTAAAGAAGAAAACAATACAATTGAAGAAGTTCAAGAAAAAACAATATTGCCAACCGAAGTTACAAAAACTCTAATTAACAAGGAAACAGAGAATACTAAGATTCCTTCAACAAAGGAAGTCAAGAAAGAAAATCTGAAAAGTTTATCTTTGCCCAAGGTTTCTGAAAATAAAACAGCCAGCACTAATGAAGAACTTGATGAAAGTAGAAAGAATACATCAATTAAACCTAATTTAGCCCCTCAAAAAGCAGACTTCGAGGACGAAAAACTCTTTAAAAAACATATTGTAAAAAAGGGAGAAACTCTTTTTAAAATTGCCACAAACTATCGAGTGGAAGTTAGTGAGTTGTGGGTATGGAATGGTTTAAAAAGTACCATTGTTCTTCCTGGAGTAACTTTAAAAATCAAATCAAGTAAATAAAATTTAATGGACTTAGTTTTTTTTACAGTCGCACTGAAATTTTAATTGTTTACCCTTAATCGTATCTTCTTTTATAAACCATTCTTTAGGTTTCTTTAGAAATACCACCCTTCCAGCTATCGGTACAGTTGTCTGCATAACAGGCTTACCAAATCTCTTATAAAACTCTTCCTTTTCAGATTTTGGTATAAGGTCAATATATAAATTTATTCCAGCAAAGTCATTAAATTGATAGAATTGTGTAAAAAATGACCATTGTTCCGGCGTGAATTTATTGGTAATTTTAGTAGATTCATTCCAAATTTTATTATCGGGAACAGACATTTTGCCCCAACCTGCATCTACAAATGGTTTTATCAATGTTGGATGTAGTCTTCCGAAATAATACCCAATTACTTTTTTGTGGTGAAATCTTTTCAATGCATGTACCCCACTAGTTTTGTTGTAAATCGGGCAAAGTCCTTCATCATTACCAATACCATTTCCACCAATCACACAAAAGGGCCAATCGAGTACAGCTTCACCCGGTAATTTTTTTACATAATTCATATATGCATTAAAATTACTATCAAAATGATAGATTGGTCTTTCAATTCTTGCTTTGTAAACTGTAAAGACTTCTAAAAAGCCAATGATAGTGAGTAAACCAATCCAATATATATGTTTCTTTAATTGATTTTTTTTTAAGTCTGCACCTAACAATAGAAAACTGCAAAAAAATGGAATAATCATCGTAAATCTTGAGGGAATGCGATAAAGCATGCACCAAGGTAACCATTGTAATGTAGGTATGTTTATTGGATGATTAATGATTGAAAGTAAAAAAAATATGGCAAAAGGTAATATGAGAAGCCTTTCTTTTTTCTTTGAAAATAAGTAACCAAATAGGCCAATCAACAAACAAAATATCCCCGGACTCATAGAACCCATACCTTCAGGCATATCGTTAAATAGACCTTGAAATGGATTATTTAGGGCACTAAAGTTAGGGAAATAGGGTAGAAAGATTCTAAGTGGCAAATTCCAACCATGTCCTCCTGAAAAAGGATTATCAAAATGAAATTTTCTTATTGTTGTAAAAACCTGAATAATAATCGGTAAATAAAAGAATAATGCAATGAAAGATACAAGTATCATACTTGCATTTATGAACATATTTTTATTAAAATCTTTTACACCTTTTTTTAAAACATCAATAAAATAAGCTCGATAATCCTTTTTTATACAATAGCCAAGAATAGTAATGGCAACAAAGAAAAATGAACTTAAAGAAAATCCCAAAATGTAAGATAAATCTTGCCCAAGTGCTAAACACATAATCATTACTTTGAATATCAGTAAACGTGTGCTAATGGGTTCTTTATTGATGAATTTTTTGAAGATAATATAGTCAAGAAAAATACTAATGGTTGTCCAGTGAATTATACAATAAGCCAAGTGATGCGGATAACGATTAATTGCATGAAAATTTAGGTAAGTAACCAAAATTGACACCAAAAGGCTTTTTTTGAAATCCCAATAATATCCAACCAAAAAGAAAATGCTTAGGGCTGCAAGAAAGATGCTGAGAGCATAATAATAATTTAGCCAAGGACCATTCCCAAAATTATTGTAAAAAAAAGCGTAGAAATAATTACCTTCTAAAAACCAACCTTGGAAGACGTGTGTACCTCCATACGGATAGAAGTAGTCATTATTCGTTAAGTTTAGTTGTGGATAGGGCTTAAAGAATAAGTGTTCGGCAAGGTAATAACTCATATTTTCCCATTGCTCAACATCAGTTCCTGAGTTTTCAGTTAGTGGTTCAGTAAAATTCTTTATTTCTAAAAAGCAGAATGATAATTGACACAAAAAAATGACCAGCAAACCAAGGAAGATTACTTTTTTATTTGTTTCAAGTTTTTCTACTATCAAGCTATTTTTAATAACCATGCCTAAGCTTTGATTTGATTAGTCAAAATTGTGTGGTTGTATTTGGGTACTTTTTTGTATTCAAGGGCGAATCTTGCCACAAAAGCCATTGAGCACCACCTTCCGTAGTCATAAGGCATCCCGAAGGTGAAGTTTTGTATCAAAGTTGCCAAGAAAAAGTAAGAAAGCATGAGTGTGAAATCACATGTCGGATTGAAAATTTCTTTCCAAATCCATTTAAGGATAATTAAATGAAGAGTTAGGAAAATTAAAAAACCCACGATTCCTAAATCATGAAACATTTCAATAAATGGAGAGTCCACGTAAAATTCTTGGTAACCATGACCAAAAAATATGGGGAATAAATTTCCATTTTCAATGTTTTTATCTAGATTTTTGAAAACATTTGTGATGTTTACAACCCTTGTCGAAGCAGAGGCATCAACAGTAGCAGTGATTTTAGCAGTTGCGTCAGAATCGGTAAAAAAGCTAGTTACAATTCTTTCCAAACGCTCAAAGATAATATCTGAGGCTACCATGATGTATCCCTTATAATGTTGGTTTGTCCATAGAGAAAATCCAAAATAAAGGAGTATAAAAAATATTAATAAACCTTGCCAGCCCATTAGCCATTTTAGGCCTTTGTAGATATTTTGAAGTTTAATGTGGGTAACAACATATAGAAAGAAGAAAATACCTGTTACTAATACCATTGCCATTGCTTGACATAAGCCAACCACAACAATTAATACTAAAACGGAGGCCATAATTGCCAATCTCCAAATTATTCTTGCCTCATTTCTTAGAAGTATTACACCTGAAATAATACCAATGTAAGCACTTTTTGCATAAATATGTGGATTCCCCATTGAAGCCATGCCACCATCATCTCCAAAACTAATGGCAGCTCGCATTCCAAACATGTAGGCTGGGTTTCTTGCAATATAATATAAGAGACTCAAGCCCCCTAAAGTACAAAAGAATAACGTAAAGTATAAAAATGTAGATTTTAGGTCGTTAATTGAAACCCCAGCGAAGATAAATAACCCCATTAAAAATACTATTTGGTTGGCCACTTCAACGGGCGTATTTGTGAACCATCCTCTATTAGGGGCATAAGTTGCTAAATACAATAAGGCCATCACAGCATATAAAATGCACATTAAATAGCCAATTGTATTGGTTTGATAAAGTTTTTTTGGGTTCAGTGGAAAAGCGATTAGCAAACTTAAAATAGTAAACCCCGCAGTGAATGCCGAGCTTCCTGGTGCTAATTTTAAACCATCTCTTAGGTAGTAAACTATCGGTAATCCACCAAAGAAAAAACTTAATCCTAAACTTTGTCTATATTTATTGAATTTTAAGAATAACCAATCAAGGTAAATAAACATACAAATATTTTTTGTACAAATATACTTAATTTAAACTTAGCTTCGAAAAGAGAATAATTTTAATCGTCTATGAATTAAATTTTACTAAATTTGTGACCATTTTTTTGATAAAATTTATCAAAATTGTACAAATCAAGATTTAATATTAGAAAATGGAAAAGATACGCTCTTCAACACTTTCTAATAACGATTCAAAAATCATTTTATTCATCAAATTCAATAAATGAATAATTTTTCAGTTTTAAGACTTGAATTATTTTCATTTTATAAATATTTCACGCATGAAAATGCTCATCATTCACCAGTTTTTCTGGGCTCATTATAAGGCTAAAATTTACACAGAACTTCAAAAAGTAGTTGACAAAAATCCAAATGATGAGCTTTTGGTTCTTCAAACAGCTCTTAATGAATTTACTAGGTCTAAAATTGGTAGTATTGATTATAGTATTCATCAATATAATGTTCAAATTTTGTTTGAAGACTTCTATGAAAATACAACAGTTTGGCAAAGGGTAAAGAAATCACTCTTTTGGGTAAACAAGTTTAAGCCTGATGTTATAAACTTACCCGGCTATTATGAGCCAGCCATGAATATTGTTCTTTTTTACTGTAAATTAAAGGGTATTAAAATTGTCATTTCATCTGATTCTACCGAAAGCGACAACCCAAATGTATGGTGGAGAGAATCACTCAAAAGATTTGTTGTATCTCAAGCACAAGGTTTCTTCTGTTATGGTACAAAATCTGCCGAATATATTTTAAAATTGGGTATGAAACCCGAACATATTCTAGTGGAAAATAATTCTGTAGATAATGTAAGAATTGAAAAAGTGCATACAGAAGCTCTGCAAACTCGCCAAGAAGTAAAGAAATCCTATCAACTAAAAAAGTATAATTTTGTATATGTTGGTAGACTGATTGAAATAAAAAACCTAGATAATTTATTGGCTGCCTACAAACCTTTGGCAAACTCCGACTGGGGATTGATTATTTTAGGCGATGGTAGTGAAGAGGAGAAATTAAAGAAATATGCGTCTGATAATCAATTAGAAGGTGTAAAATTTATTGCCGGACAACCTTGGTACGATGTTCCGAAAATATTGGCTTTGGCTGATGTTTTTGTACTACCAAGTTATTCTGAACCTTGGGGCTTAGTTGTAAATGAAGCAATGGCTTGTGGTTTGCCAGTAATTGTTTCTAACAAGTGTGGGTCGGCTTTCGATGTGGTTATTGAAAATCAAAATGGCTATACTTTCAATCCACATAGTGTAGAGGAATTAACAAACATATTTGAAAAATTTGTTGAAAATCCAGATAAAATTAAAATTTTTGGTGAAAAATCTAAAGAAATAATCAAGCGTTTTTCTCCTGAAAATGTTGCTCAAGAAATGTATGATGGATTCAAAAAAGTAGTATATGACAATAAGTAGAAACAATAATTTTGACTTAATTAGACTATTAGCAGCTTTTCAGGTGTTAATTTGGCATGGAGCTGTTCACTTTGATATTTCTGAGAAGGTTTACAATTATTTGCTCGTATTATATCATTTTCCGGGTGTACCCATATTTTTCACAATTAGTGGTTTTTTAATTAGTTATTCTCTCGAAAGAAATAATTTTAATTTAAAACAATACTTTAAAAATAGAAGTCTAAGAATTTTTCCTGCACTTTGGGTTTGTACGATAATAACGGCAATTCTTTTACTTTCATTCGGAAAAGTCGGTAGCCTAAAAGATTTTATCACTTGGTTTATTGCACAAATTAGTTTTTTTCAGTTTTATGCAAGTGAATCACTAAAACAATGGGGGACAGGCCATCCTAATGGAAGTTTATGGAGTATTGCTGTTGAACTCCAATTTTATTTAGTTTTACCAATACTTTTGTACATTATCAATATTCCCCAAAAAAAGATTTACGTCAATTTATTACTTGCAATTTTATTCATAATATCCATTTTGGTTAAATATTATGTTCATATTAGTCCATTATTAACAGAAAATGTTGTTTATGAGAAATTATTTAACAACACGGTTATCAATTATCTTCATTTTTTTCTTACTGGAATCATCATTTACAAAAACTTTGATATAATTTTTCCAATATTGAAAGAGAAAGTCCTTATATGGTTACTTATTTACGCTGCTTTTGTTCTTGTGTTCAAGTTTTGGCTAAAGTATTATGATACTAATTACGAAATAAATATCTGGGGTATCACTGCTAACACTATTTTATCTTTACTGACATTATCATTTGCTTTTTCTTATACTGATTTGAGTAAAAAGCTTTTACATGAAAATGATATTTCTTATGGTATTTATATCTATCACATGCCTATTGTAAATACAATGGTAAGCTTAGGATACACAGGAAGTATCCTGAACCTTTTGGTTCTATCAATTATTACACTTGTGATAGCTTATTTTTCTTGGAAGTTAATCGAACAAAAAATACTTAAACTTAAAATGTAATCATTTTAAGTTTAACTTTATTTCTTTGTATTTACCCTGAGGAACTTGGTCGATTACAGATTCTCTATATCCATTAGGTAGTTTACCGCCCGGAATCCATAATTCATTGGCTCCCGTCTCATTGCCAGAAGGAATTCTTAAATGATGCTTTTTAGGTTTTTGAATATCAATTCTTATAATTGTTGAATTTTTCCATGAATTTTGGGGTATTCCAAGTTGATTTTCAACATAATTAAGATTTCCACTTGACTTGGTAATCAAATCATCCATTTCATTTTTACTCATTACAAATAAACCGTCAGGTCTACCCAATTTTTCTCGACCAAATTTTTCTAAGGTTATTTCTGGAATTAAAAATGACGCTCCTCGCTTAAAACTTCTCAAATGTCTATGTCTATAACGCCATTTTAAGTAATTCGATGGAAGTGGTCTTTGACCTTTAGGAATATGAATAACTTCTGCACCTGAATGTCCTTTTTTAAATGCTCCTTTGGTGTACTCAAAAGAATTAATATCGACTAAATTATTCTGACCAGAGATATCTAGTGAGAAAAGTAGAATGAATAAATACGGGAGTATTTTTCTAGAGTTTATATGTTTCATTCGTAATTAATAGGTAATCCATGCAATTTTACGAAAAATTGAATTACCTACTAATTGGTTAGTTATTATTTTTTTGAGAAGATTCTTGACTCATTATATATTTCCCGAAAAATGAATTCTTTTTGGCAAAATATTGTAAGAAAATTTCTTGTGGAATATCAGCTTTATTGATAGTCGGACTCTCTGCAATTGATGGTACTTTATCCCATTTGAGGGTAGTCATACTACTAAAAATGCCAAGAATAACTGTAAATATCATGTAAACTCTCAAAAAATTAATTGATATTTTTGATTTTAGCATTTCTGAATAAGTGCTGATTAATAATACAAAAATCAATATTTTGATTGTACTTATCAGACGCATGGCCAAATCATTATTGAATCCAATTCGATAAAGTGGAGAAATAATAAAATACGCCGCACAGAAGTATAAAAGAATTAGCTTGTCGTTGTAAGTGTTTTTAGAGGAAAAAAGACGATACATGTAAAACAAGTAGATGCCTACTTCTAAAAGACAATAGCCGATTAATGCTAAAATAGAAATGAGTGGTTTATTATATAAATAGCCAGAAATATCGGAGAAAGTCCAAATAAAACCTGAAAATCTATTGTCTTGGAAATGAGCGAGGAAATAAGTGGCCATGATGAAGATAATTATTCCACCCCCTAAAATGTTTGCAAGACTAAAGAAATTGGCGAATCTTCGATATAAAACCAAGAATCCTGCAATAATACCTACACTAAATGCTCCTAAAAAGGACCACATAAGCAAGAGCGAAATAAAATAAAGTATGAATTTATTGTCCTTTCTTATAAAGCTTTCATAATAAACAAAAAATACCCCAACCGTTGTAACAATGTGGTGTTGTGGTGAATAATGAATATTGATTAAGTTGAATGAAATGCCCGAAGGCCAAATAAAATATTGGATAATTGGTAGTGAAACTATATTTTGTAATAAATAATGGGCGTATAAATATGGTTTAAATAATGTAGCTCCTAAAAGAAAGAGAATAAATACTAAGATGATATTGAGATTTTTAGGAGTTAGAAAGTATAACCAACAAAATGAAATAAAAATACCGATGGCACCCCATATATAAAGAAGAATGTTGCTTAGACCCATTCCAATAAACTTACAAATAATGGCAGTTGGTAAATAATAGGCCATGTAATAACCTAAAATTGCAGGTTCGTTTAAGATTCCGTAGCGAGTTTCGTTCTCGTAAACAATAGGATAAGGTTTCTTGATTAATTCTTTAACAATGGTATTATGCTTAAAATAATCATAAGATTGCCCTAAACCAAAATTTCCTAAACTAAAAAATACTCCTAAAACTAATGTGAAAATAATTAAATAAAATATAGTACTTCCATCTATTTTACTAAGCCTCAATGCACTAACCTCTTCTTGACTTTTAGTTGTATTTTTCCAAAAACTATAAAAAGAAAATACTGCAGCCACAAATCCTAAAGTTGCCCAAATAAGATTTAACCAAGTTAGAATAAAAATTATATTAGGAATAAGTAAATAAGATACTGTAAAAAGTTTTAGTTGTTTAATAGTCATGCTTTTTTTATTTGAATTAATCAACAAATCGATATTTTAGAAGTACCCAGATTGCCTCAACGCCATCTTTCCAATTGATTTTTTTACCTTCACTAATTGAACGTGGATAATAATTGATAGGAATTTCGGGTATTTTATAGCCTAATTTCGCAACTTTTGCAGTTACCTCAGGACAAAACTCAAATCCTGTACAATTCAGTTTGATTGATTTTAGAAGTGTTGCCTCAAAAACTTTGTAACAAGTTGGTTCGTCAGTTAAATTTTGACCATATAAGATATTTGTAATCCACGTAACTACTTGTCCACCCAAGAAAAAAGAGAAATAAGAGTGTTTATTTTGTTTATTTAAAAACCTCGAACCATAAACTACTTTCGTTTTTCCGTTGGCAACTTCTGGAATTAACTTGTAGTAATCATGTGGGTCATATTCTAAATCTGCATCTTGAATGATTATAATATTGCCTGTGGAATGATTAATTGCAGTTCTTATTGCTCCGCCTTTCCCTTGATTCTTTTCGTGGAAAATTACCTTAATTGTGTCACTTTTTAGCTTATTTAATAAATCTCTCGTTCCATCTGTTGAGCCATCATCAACAACAATTATTTCCTTTGGAATGTCTATCTCCTCTATTTTCTTTAGAATATTTTCAATATTGTTAATTTCGTTATAAGCTGGAATTAGAACAGAGAGGAGCATATTTTTATTGGAATAATTCAAATTTAATATTTTTTATTGGTTAACTACTTTGTTTTTTTTCTGTGCCAGAGTTTTATGTATAAAACTGAATCTGTTTCGAGTGTAAAATTCTTATTTAATTCATACCTTAATTTTTCAAGGGCTATTTTATTTTCAGGGGTATTTACTTTGGTACTATCATCAATTATTGAACTTCTGAATCCAAATAATACAAGCTTTAAGGAGGTATCTTTCAATGATTGTTCATAAATATTGGTATGTTTTTTAACGAAATCGCTTGTTTGCATTTCAGTATTTATGAACGGAACATTCGGGTATTGATGAGAATGAAAATAAAATAAGCTGCCAAAATCAATAAGCAATGCTTTATCACCTTTTTTTAGGTTTCTATTTACTGTACTTGCGTATGTTTTTTCAATAGCAAAATCATCTATTTTTACTAAACGTTGAATCACTTCTCGACGAGTAATAAAGATACTTACAATTACTATGACTAATAATAGAATCAGTGAAATATATACTTTAGTAAGCTGTTTTTGATATATTTTGCTGTAATGAGTATAAACCGATGCGATTATTATTGAGAAAAAAGGAGCCGCAGGATAAAAATAGTGAGAGGCTTGACTTTTCATTAAAGATGCCAAGGAAATTAACCCAAAAAATATGCAAAGCATAAAAGTTGTATTTCCCCAATACTTCCTTTTTTCTTTTACACTTGCCGCTAAAATTATGCTAATAGCTGTCAGAATAATAAACCAGAAGGTTTTGATAATAAGCTTTTTAAGAAATAATGTATGAGCAGGGTAGGAGCCAAAAGGGTATATGTATGACCAATAAATATGTTCGTCCAATTTATTTATTTGGTTGAAATAAATAAGTGAAAGTAATAGCGGAACGGCAAACCCCATTAGGATACAAAGACCTTTTTGAAAAATTTGCCAAAATGAAGATTTTCTTAAAATAAAACATTCATAAAATAGGTATAGCCCTGCACCTGCAACGTAGAACATCGCTATACTTTTAAACAACATTGCAATTCCGAGTAATAGTCCGCCAACGAACCAATCTAGGTTTTTATTCTTTGAAAGAAATAATAATGACCAAATAGCCAATATAGCAATTGGGGCTTCAGGTTCAAGGAAATTCATTTCCATGAAAAAACAGCAAATAAGCGAGAGAAAAGATGCAATAAGTGCCTGTTGGCTATCTTTAGTAAGTTTAAGAACAACGAAATAGCTTGAAATACCAATGCCAATAAATGAGGTACAAATAAGCAGTGTAACTGTTAAATGGTTAAAATCACCGCCAAATAGGTTAATTCCTAATTGCACAAATACATACCAAAGCCAAGATTTTGATGGAATAAAATCATACAATTGATAGCCATCATTAAGAGAACGGCCAATAACTAAATATTCGAGAGCATCATATCCAAATCCAGAATTGTATGAAAATAAAGCAAAAATGGGTGTTATTGTTAATAAAACACCAATATAGATAATTGTATTTGTGAGTTTAGTTTTGATATTGTCCTCCTTTTATTAGGTTAACTGAATAATTCTATTAGACTTTGCAAAAATAGCAAAAATCATCTGTAATAGTGTTATTCTTTGAAATCACTAAGCAAACTACCTAATTTAATCGTTTATTTTAATGGTCAACTATTTGAAAATTTGACTTAGTTTCTTGGGGTTCTCGTTAAACAGTGATAATTTTATGCATGAATTGGATAAAGCCACTTACTATTGTCGAATTTGTCTTTATAGGCATTTTTTTGTTGGTTTATGCTACCTACTTTATTCGTTTATATATATTAGCTAGGCGTTTAGGAACTACTGCCCGCTCAGTGATATTTAAGTTTATCACAAGAGTTATTTATTTAAGCTTATGCATAATGGGTTTGTTAGGACCCAGTTTTGGTATCAACGAAATTGAAGCACAAGCAACAGGTAAAGACATATACTTAGTTTTTGACCTTTCAAAATCAATGGATGCCGTTGATATTGAGCCTTCTAGATTAGAAAAAACTAAATTTGAATTAATTAAAAATATTGATTTGTTGAAGTCCGATAGAATAGGATTGATAGTTTTTTCATCAGGAGCTTATACCCACAGTCCCCTTACATTCGACCGCGATGCAGTAAAGTTATTTATTCAAAAATTAAATAGCGAGCTTTTTGTTCAAAATGGTACAAATCTTAATTCTGCATTTGAATTAATTTTGAGTAAATTTAAGATAAGTAGTGTTCAAAATCCAAGAAAAAGTAAAGTATTAGTTTTAATAACAGATGGAGAGGATTTTGGGCAACTTGATTCTAATATCTTAGCAGAATTGAAAAAAAATAAAATTAATCTTTTGACTTTGGGTGTGGGCACTGCACAAGGAGGCCAGATTAGAGAAGAACTTGATTTTAAAAAAGATAGTGGTGGAAAAATTATTATTTCTAAATTGAATGCTTCATACTTAATAAAGCTCACTAAGGATTTGAATGGCAAATATTTTCAGTTGAACAATCAACAAAATGGGGTTGTTGATTTATTGAAAGAGGTTGATAAAGTTGAGAGTAACTGGATTGATACAAGGAAAATGACAGTTGCCAATAATAAATATTATTATTTTGTCTTTTTAGCATTAATTTTAATCATTATTGATATACTGTTCACTGTGCGAACAATTAAAATATAGCTATGAATTTATGGTTTTTTTATATAATTCTACTCTTCCTCAACATTCGTTCTTTAACAAATGTACAAGAACGAAATGCTTTGAAAATAGAGGCAGGAAAGGCTTTTTTTAAAAAAAACTATTCATTATCAGTTCAAAAGTACCAGTCACTAGCCAATATTTCATATAACCTTGAACCCGAAGCTCGCTTGAATTTGGCTCATGCCTACTTTAAAATCAATGATACACTTAGGGCTTTAGAAGAATATCGAAAGCTTGTTAGATTAAATGATGTAGAGATTTCTACGGTTGCAATGATACAAGTAGGTGTAATCGAAACTATGCGTGGAGATAGTATCTCAGCATTAGAACTTTTTAAGATTGCTCTGCAAAAAGATGATAGAAATAAAGTTGCTCGGTATAATTATGAACTTTTGAGGAAAAAGATTCCCCAAACTCCTCCAAAAAATAGTCAGAGCCCAACTTCGGATAATGAAAATAAAACAAACACCGCTGCTGAAGCTGAGAAATCAGAAGAAAAAAAAGATATTCTTGATTCAATGACCCCAGAAAAAATGAGTAAAGAAAAGGCTTTACAACTATTAGAGTCAATGAAGAATTCTGAATTACAATTTGCACAAAAACGCAGGTATCAAGGTTCAAAGAATGAAAAGGTAATAAACGATTGGTGATAAAAATAAAAGAGAATAAGCTTAAATTTCGTAAATAAATATCTTATCAATATAATGACTCAAATTTCAAATAGCGGCGTTTTACAATCCGCAGTTAAGGAAACAAACTTTAATTTTGAAGGACAAACTGGATTTTACCGTGGAAAGGTACGCGATGTTTATGATTTTAACGATAAAGTCGTGATGGTGGCGTCGGATAGAATTTCAGCATTTGATGTGGTTCTTCCTCGACCGATACCATTCAAAGGACAAGTTTTAAACCAAATTGCTGCAAAGTTTTTAAATGCCACTAAGGATATTGTACCAAATTGGTTGTTGGCTTCACCTGACCCAAATGTTTCGATTGGTGTTCGATGCGAAACTTTTCCGGTTGAAATGGTTGTAAGAGGATATTTAGTGGGTCATGCTTGGCGAACTTACAAAAGTGGTTTAAGAACACTTTGTGGGGTTGTTTTACCTGAAGGTTTGAAGGAAAATGATAAGCTTCCTAGTCCAATTATTACTCCAACAACAAAAGCACACGAAGGGCACGATGAAGATATTTCGAGAGAAGACATCATTGCACGTGGTTTAGTTGAAGAGGCAAAATATATTCAACTTGAAAAGTATGCTTTGGCTCTATTTGCGAGAGGTACTGAAATGGCTGCCGAACGTGGTTTAATTTTAGTTGATACAAAGTATGAATTCGGAGAAAAAGACGGGGTTATTTATTTAATTGATGAAGTACATACACCAGATTCTTCCCGTTATTTTTTCAAGAAAGGTTATGAAGAAAATCTAGCTCAAAATTTACCACAAAAGCAATTATCGAAAGAATTTGTACGTGAATGGTTAATAGCTAATAATTTTCAAGGAAAAGATGGGCAAGTTGTTCCAGAAATGACTGACGAAAAAGTATTGGAAATTTCAAATCGCTATATTGAACTTTACGAGAATGTTTCGGGTGAAAAGTTTGAACCTCAATCAGGTGAAAATGTGCATGAAAGAATTCAAAACAATATTAAGAAATACTTTGGTATTTAAATGTATGATAAAGCATGAGTTATCGTGAATTTCGAGATAACTTATCATTCAATTTCATTTCAGTAATAGTTTGTAATTAACAAGTTTATTATCTTTTTTTGAAAACTGTTCAGAACATTTTTTAGCATTTATTTCTAGATTCTGTTCAAAAATAAAGCCATTCCTGAAATTCAAGAATGGCTTTATTTTGTGTAATAATATAAATTATGCTTCAGCGTATGCTGGTGAAATCATTGAAACTGCTTTTGCTTCCAATAGTGTTTCTCCCATCAAATACTCATCTACTTTACGAGCACATTCACGACCTTCTGAAATAGCCCAAACAACTAATGATTGCCCACGACGCATATCACCCGCAGCAAAGATTTTTGGATTTGATGTTTGATAATTTGGTGCTTTAGCATTTTTTCTTTCATCAACTTCAATTTCTAATTGACTTAAAATATCTTGTTGAGGATGTAAGAAACCTGCGGCAATTAAAGCTAATTCACAAGGAATTTCACGTTCATTCATTTCTACTTTAGTTCCATTAAACATAGCAGATTCTGAAATTAAAATACCTTTTAAATTTCCATTTTCATCACCAATGAATTCCTTTACATTGATACTAAACAAACGCTCACAACCCTCTTCATGCGAAGTAGAAGTACGTTTGGTTAACGGCCACATAGGCCAAGGAGTTGCTTCTGAGCGAACTTGGTAGAAAGGTTGTTTCTTATCGTCTAATTCTGGTTCAGGCATTACCTCAACCTGTGTAATTGATTTTGCTTTATGACGATTAGAAGTACCTACACAGTCAGAACCTGTATCTCCACCACCAATCACCACTACATTTTTGCCAGTTGCTAACAATTCACCATTTTGATATGCAGAACCACGATGGTCGTTCACACGTTCAATACCTGAAACACGCTTATTTTGTTGGCTCAAAAACTCCATTGCAGGATAGATACCTTTCAACTCTTTTCCTTTTATTTCAATCATACGTGGTACGGTTGAGCCACCAGCTAAAACAATAGCATCAAAGTCTCTTACAAGGTCAGAAGCTTTTACATTTACTCCAACATTTGCATTTGTAATGAATTCAATGCCTTCTGCTTTCATCACTTCAACTCTACGACGAACTACAGATTTATCTAGTTTGAAATCAGGAATACCGTAGCGTAAAAGTCCACCAACTTCATCGGCACGTTCAAAAACTGTAACTAAATGTCCTGCTTTGTTTAGTTGTGAAGCAGCAGCCAGACCAGCAGGGCCAGAACCAACTACAGCTACTTTTTTGCCAGTGCGTTTTTTAGGTACATTTGGTTTAACCCAACCATTAGCATAAGCCTTTTCAATGATTGATTTTTCAATGTATTCAATTGCAACTGGTGGTTTATTGATACCCAATACGCAAGAAGATTCGCAAGGTGCTGGGCAAATTCTTCCTGTAAATTCTGGGAAATTATTTGTAGAGCTTAAAATCTGATAAGCATATTCCCAGTTTTCTTCATAAACGGCATCATTAAACTCTGGAATTATATTTCCTAGTGGACATCCATTATGACAAAATGGTACGCCACAATCCATACAGCGAGCGGCCTGTTTTTGAGTATTATTTTCATCTACAGGTAGTTCAACTTCATTGTAGTCTAAACGACGTTCATCAACGTTTCGCTTAGCTGCCGCTTCTCTTTGAAATTCTAAGAAACCAGTTGGTTTTCCCATTTTAATATCGTGATTTTGTGTATTTCTTTAATAATTTAGTTTATTCGTCCTCATAGACAATGAGGACGAATATTTTTTATGCAATAGCTTTTTCAGCTTCAGCTTTTTTCTTTCTTTCCAATAAAACTCGCTTGTAATCCGTTGGGAATACTTTCACAAAGTTTGGAATTTCGTTATCGAAATTAGCTAATATACGAGCAGCTACTTCACTATTGGTTTCTTTTTGGTGTTTTTCGATGAAAGATTTTAGCATAGCTGCATCTTCGGCATCAACTGTTTCTAAACCAACCATCTCTTTGTTGCATTTTGCTTCAAATGTTTTGTTTGGATTATAAACATAAGCAATACCACCACTCATACCAGCTGCGAAGTTTCTTCCAGTTTCGCCTAAAATAATGGCTAAACCACCAGTCATGTATTCTAAACCATGGTCTCCGATACCTTCAACAACTACTTTTGCTCCTGAATTTCTTACACAGAAACGTTCTCCAGCCATACCTCTGATATACGCTTCACCAGAGGTAGCACCATAGAATGCCACGTTTCCAATGATCATATTTTCCTCAGCCTTAAAAGTTGACTTTCTATCTGGATAAACAACTAATTCTGCCCCACAAAGACCTTTACCAAAATAGTCATTTGAATCGCCTTCTAATTCAAGTTTTAAACCTTTTGTTGAGAAAGCTCCGAATGATTGTCCTGCTGTACCGCGGAATTTGTAATGAATAGTTCCATAAGGAAGGCCATCACCGGCATAAACTTTTGAAATTTCATTAGAAGTCATTGCACCAATTGAGCGGTTTAAGTTATTAACCGTATATTCAGCACTAACTTCTTGTTTACTTTCTAAAGCTGGTTTGGCATCTGCCATCATAGTCCAATCAAGCACCTGAGAAATACCATGGTCTTGCTCTTCTTGCTTGTATTGAGCTACATCCAAGGTAGTTGGCTCTTTATATAAAATTCCAGAAAGGTCAATTTTCTTATATTTCCAATGGTTAATGTCATCACGTTTTTCCAAGAATTGTGATTGACCAACCATTTCGTTAACAGTTCTGAAGCCTAATTCTGCCATGATTTCACGTAACTCCATTGCCAAGTAAGTAAACATATTTACCACATGCTCAGGTTTACCGCTAAACATTGCTCTTAACTCCTTGTTTTGTGTGGCAACACCAACAGGACAAGTATTTAAGTGACATTTACGCATCATGATACAACCCACTGAAACTAAAGCAGCGGTAGCTACACCAAACTCTTCTGCACCTAATAAGGCTGCAATTGCAAGGTCACGTCCTGTACGTAATTGACCATCCGCTTGAACTGTTATGCGTCCACGCAATTTATTTTTAACCAAAGTTTGGTGAGTTTCAGCTAAACCTAACTCCCATGGTAAGCCCGCATGACGAATAGATGAAAGCGGAGAAGCTCCAGTACCACCATCATGTCCAGCAATTAAAACCACATCGGCGTGTGCTTTCGCTACACCCGTTGCAACTGTACCTACACCTGCTTCAGAAACTAATTTAACTGAAATTCTTGCATCACGATTTGAGTTTTTCAAATCATAAATTAATTGTGCTAAATCTTCAATTGAATAAATATCATGGTGTGGAGGAGGGGAGATTAAACCCACACCAGGTGTACTATGACGAACTCGACCAATCCAATCATCTACTTTATGACCAGGAAGCTGACCACCTTCACCAGGTTTTGCCCCTTGAGCCATTTTTATTTGAAGTTCTTTCGCATTAGTTAAATAATAACTTGTAACACCAAAACGTCCTGATGCAACTTGTTTGATGCTTGAACTTAAATTATCTCCATTGGCATCTGGTTTGTAACGAATTTCGTCTTCGCCACCTTCTCCAGAGTTTGAACGACCACCAATTCGGTTCATCGCAATTGCTAGAGTCGTATGAGCTTCCCAAGAAATTGAGCCAAACGACATGGCACCAGTAGCAAAACGTTTGAAAATACTTTCAACTGGTTCTACTTCTTCTAATGGAATAGAATTTCCTTTTTTGAATTTCAACAAACCACGTAGAGTTAAAGCATCTTTCGTTTGCTCGTTGATAAGTTTTGAGTATTGCTTGAAAATTTGGTATCCTTTATCAAGGTCTTTTTCTCCAACTCTACCAGATTGTTGTAATAGGTGAATACTTTGAGGATTAAACATGTGTCTTTCCCCACGTTGTTTCCATTGATAAACACCTCCAACTTCCAAGCGTTTTACTGATTCCTGAGGTACCTCTGGGAAAGCGACTCGGTGTCTGATATTGGCTTCTTTTGCAATTTCTGCCAAGCCCATACCGCCAATTCTTGAAATTGTACCAGTAAAATATTTGTCAATTACTTGCTTATTCAAACCGATACACTCGAATATTTGTGCACCTTGATAAGATTGAAGCGTTGAGATACCCATTTTTGAGAAAATCTTCAACAACTCTTTATCAACTGCTTTAATATAATTTTTATTGAGTGTGTAATCATCAAATTCTCCTTCGATTAATCCTTTCTTATTCATTGAAGAAAGAGTTTCAAAGGCCATATAAGGGCAAATGCCAGAAGCCCCATATCCAATTAGAGTTGCAAAGTGATGAGTTTCCCAAATATCACCAGCTTCTACTAAGATTCCAGCCTTACCACGAATTCCTTTTCTAATTAAATGATGATGAATGGCTGCTGTAGCTAACAATGACGGGATAGGAGCGTGGTCACTATCAATCGCACGGTCAGACAAAATCAAGATTTCAAATCCATCTTCAATCGCATCTTCAGCATAACGACAAATACGCTCTAATCCAAATTCTAGTGCTTTACCAATATCACCTGCTTTTGAATTAAAGTAAGTATTAATAGTTTTTGCTTGGAATCCTTTGTAATCAACAAATCGAAGTTTATCAAACTCTTCAATCGTCAATACTGGTTGGTCAAGTTGAACCATACGGCAGTGAATTGGCGATTCTTTGAGAATATTTTCGTTTGCCCCAACAAATGAAATCAATGACATAATCGAACGTTCACGAATTGAGTCAATTGGTGGGTTGGTAACTTGTGCAAATAATTGCTTGAAATAGTACGATAAGTGTTGGCTTTGGTCTGAAAGAATTGCCAAAGGAGTATCTACACCCATTGAACCAATCGCTTCAGCACCTGTTTGGGCCATTTGAGCAAGAATCATGCGAAGGTCTTCTGATGTAAAACCAAAGGTAATTTGGCGTTTCAATAAAGTATCTTCGCTGTAATGTTGGTATGGGCGAATTGATTTTGGAAGCTCAGTGGTTTTGATTTTGTTTTCATCTAACCATTCTTGGTATGGTTGTCGAGAACAAATATCAGCTTTAATTTCTTCGTCTGGAATGATACGGCCTTGTTCCATATCTACTACAAACATTTTACCCGGCTGTAAACGTCCCTTAGATACTACTTTCTCTTGGTCGATATCTAATACACCAGCTTCAGATGCCATGATAACAGTATCATCGTTTAATACCCAATAACGAGATGGACGCAGACCATTTCTATCGAGTGTAGCACCTACCATTTTTCCATCAGTAAATGAAATTGAAGCCGGACCATCCCAAGGCTCCATAATGGCCGCATGGTATTCATAGAATGCTTTTCTTTCTTGGTCCATTGCTTCATTTCCATCCCAAGCTTCAGGAACAAGCATCATCATTACATGCGGTAATGAACGGCCAGAAAGATATAGTAATTCAATTACATTATCTAATTGAGCAGAATCAGAGTTTCCTGCATCGCAGATTGGTAAAATCATATCCATTTCTTCTTTCGTAAAGAATTCAGAAATAAATGATTTTTCTCCAGCACGAATCCAGTTTACGTTCCCTTTTACAGTATTAATCTCACCATTATGTGCAATAAAGCGGAATGGTTGAGCCAATTTCCAAGAAGGGAATGTGTTTGTAGAGAAACGTGAGTGAATAACTGCAAATGCAGAGGTAACAGATTTGTTTGATAAATCTGGGAAATAATATTTTAATTGCTCTGTCGTTAATTGGCCTTTATAAGAAATTGTACGGCAAGATAACGATGAGAAATAGAAATGTTCTTTAGCTCCAACAACTGCATCTTTAATTACTCGAGAGGCATATTGGCGTAGTATGTATAATTTTCTTTCAAAATCAATTTCTTCAGTAATATCCACTGGACGTTTGATGAACACTTGTTCTACTTGTGGTTCAACTGAACCTGAACCTTCACCAAGAATATCTCCTTTGGTATCAACAATACGGTAACCGAGTAACTCTAAACCAAGTTTTTCAATTTTACGATTCAAAATTGCACGACATTCTTCACGCTCGGTTTCATCCATTGGGAAGAAAATCATACCAACACCATATTCTCCTATTGGTGGAAGATGGAAATTGAGTTTACGGCATTCATCTAAGAAAAACTCATGAGGAATTTGGAGTAAAATACCTGCTCCATCACCAGTGTTAGGGTCGCATCCACATGCACCACGGTGGTCCATGCGTTCGAGCATTTTAATCGCATCGGCTACAATCCCGTGCGACTTGCGTCCTTTCAAATGAGCTCTAAAGCCAATACCACAAGCGTCGTGCTCAAAATCTGAGCGATATAAACCTTGTTGTTGCTCTGTAACTTGTTCAGTTTCAGTCATCGTACAAAAAAATAGTGATTTAAAATTGTACCTAACGGACGAAGCATGTTGTTAAACACGAAATGCTTTGTTTTCCGACAGTGATTTTGTTGTAAAATTGTAATTATCTACGACCCATATAATCTTTTGAAACGTATATGTATAGCTTGAGTATAGATAAACACATTGCAATATAATACCAAATTTATTTGGCATAACAACATTTAAACCAAATTTTCTTTCATACTCGAAAAATACTTGTTTTAGCAACAATTATTATAAGAAAAGTCCAAAGGCATTGGAGTGATTTAGTTTTTAAATGAGTATTTGTGCTTAAGTTCTACCATAATTGCTAACAATTTGGGGCAAAATAACAATATTAGGCATGCATCCTAATATTGTACATTTTCTGGATTCTTGAATTTTAAACAATAGTAGAAATAATATAATTAAAAGAAGAAAGTTTAAAAATTACATAATAAAATTTGAATAAGTGCTTGATAATCAATAAATTAAATTTATCTTTGTGCTTCACCATCAAATTAATATATGACTTTTCAAAAAAGTAAATTATTAACAACACTTCTTACATTACTTACAATTCAATTTTCATTTGCTGCTTCTTTCGATAAATATTTTCCAAAACTAATCAAATTTGAAGGTAACGGATATGGTATCCATCAGCCTATTTGGGGAAGCAAACCATTTACAAAAAATCAAGCTTATTTAATCTACAAAACACATTATTGGGATAAATACAATGCTTCATTGTTTAAAGACCAAGGTGTTGCAGAAGTATTAATTGACCAATTAATTAATGCAGGCGTAGGTAAAGAGTGCGTTCACATCAAGGCTTTTGAAGCAATCATTGGTGTTAGACAAGACGGATATCTTTCTTTAAATGATATTAAAGCAGCAAATAAATTCAAATCTCCTGAAAAAATTATTAATCCTTACATAAATTACCGATTGTATTTTTACAAAGGGAGAAAAAATGCTAGTCGAAATAAAGGTTGGCTTAGTCGAGCAAAGAGTTTTGCCATAAGAGACAAGTCCGGAAATATGCTAGCCAATTATCTAGTACTGCCAAAAATGCTCGAAAAAGTTGAAATTCCAATCAACAATTGCGAATTCGAAGCAGAAGAAGTTGTGTTAAACAATTGATTTTAGAAACTCCTTAAATACTATCAATTATTTTTTTTCGTTAAATAGTTGATAGTATTTTTTTGTTCATTTTATGGGTACCTACCAAGAAATAACTCTACTTAATTAATTTATTGCCTATCAAAAATTTCTACTTTACTATTTAGCGGTACAGTTTTTGTATTAATACAATTAACTGTAAATAAATATAAAATGAATCTTAAGAAAATAATTTTAAGCTTATTTGCTATTAGCTTTTTATCAACAATTTGCGTAGTTTATGTCAATCAGGCGGCGTCTTTCAGTAAATATGCTCCCAAGTTACTCAAATTTGAAGGCAGTGGATATGGTATACATAAGCCTATTTGGGGCAATAAAATGTTTACAAAAGAAGAGGCTCTTTACATTCATAAGCATTACTACTGGAATAAATTCTTAGGGCCTCAGTTCAAAAGTCAGGAGGTTGCAGAAGTATTAATTGACCATTTGATTAATGCAGGAGAAGGTAAAGAAAATAGAAACATTATGGCTTTTGAAAAAATAATTGGTGTTCCTGAGAATGGCGTACTTACGCTAAGTGATGTTAAAGTTGCCAACTCGTTTGAATACCCTGAAGATATTGTCAATCCTTATGTAGAGTATCGATTAAGATATTATCGTTCAAGAAAAGATGCCAATGTAAATAAAGGATGGTTTAAGCGTGCTAAATCTTTTTACATGCAGAAATCTGAACGTGAGGAAGAAGCAACAATTGTTGAAGACTATATTGTTTTGCCAAAGGAGCAAATAAGTAATACTGATAATCGTTAGAGTTTCTTATTAAATGGAAGTAAATTTTCAATTAAATGAGCAGAATTTGCCCTAAATGGGCGTTATACTGGAGGAAATTTATGTTTGAATCTACTTAAAAGCCATGGAGTCTGCATTTTCGAACGATAATAACTCCTACTAATCGTTTTATTAGTTTTAAAATTACTAACTAAAAGGATTTGGAGAAAAAAAAAGACAGCCAATTAGCCGTCTAATTTTTATCTAACCTAAACTAATAGAATGATAGTTTGGTTGATGAATATGGTTTTAAAAATAGTTTTTTTATTCGACAAATCCAACTCCAACAGTTCCATTACTACTTTCGTCAATTAAAATGAAAGAACCGTTTGCTGAATTGTCTTCATATTTATCAGCAAAAACTGGGCTTGCTGTCTTTACACTAATCCAACCAATTTCGTTGAGTTTTAAGCCTCCATCTGCAGGTGCAGTATTGCTCAATGACATATTTTTAATATCAATTACTGAATTAATTTTAGTAACTTTTGCTTTAACTCTATTGATTCCGTGTTGAAGCAAGTAAGTTTTACCAACTGTAAGCATTTGGCTATCTAACCAGCAAATTTTTGCATCAATTTCTTTTCTAGATTCTGGTTGTTCACCAACTTTAACCAGCATATTTCCTCGACTTACATCAATATTGTCTTCAAGAGTAATTACCACTGATTCTTTTGCTTTTCCAACTTCCAGTTCGACACCAAATTTCTCAATAGTTTTGATTTTACTGATTTGGCCACTAGGAAGAGCTTCTACTAAATCACCTATATAAAAGCTTCCACTGGCAATTTTACCAGCATAACCTCTATAATCATGGAATTCTTCTGTTTTTGGTCGAACTACATGTTGAACAGGGAACCGAGCTTGTTTTGTGCTTAGTTCAGCATTCTGTGTTCCGTAATGTTCGAGTGTTTCTAAAAGTGGCTCGCCTTCGTACCAAGGAGTTTCGGTAGATTTTCGAACTAAATTTTCTCCATAAAGTGAAGAAATTGGAATAAATTTCAAGGTTTGCCCTTCAAAACTTACTTGTTCGGCAATTGCTAAAAGTTCAGATTTAATTGATTCAAATCTTTCTTGACTATAGCCAACCAAATCCATTTTATTTACAGCCACAATGATATTCTTAATTCGAAGCATTGAGGATATGTAAAAATGGCGTTTGGTTTGTTCCACAACACCATTTCGTGCATCAATCAAAATAATTGATACTGAGGTATTTGATGCACCAGTTACCATGTTTCGCGTGTACTCAAAGTGTCCTGGCGTATCAGCAATGATGTATTTTCTGTTGGGCGTGCTGAAGTAAATGTGAGCCACATCAATCGTGATACCTTGTTCACGCTCTGCAATTAAGCCATCTGTCAATAGTGATAAATCTAAGAAATCAAGGCCTTTTCGCTTTGAGGCCGATTCAAGTGCTTCGATTTTATCTTTTGTGATTGAATTTGTTTCATATAACAAGCGGCCGATTAGAGTACTTTTACCATCATCTACCGAGCCAGCCGTTGCAATTCTTAATATGTCCATAATTATTGAAGCCTAAAGAGAAAAATTAAATCTTTTTAAAAGATTTGACTGAAATTTTGTTTGATAAATGTAAACGTAAATACTGTGAAGAATATTAAAAATACCCAGCTTGTTTACGTTTTTCCATAGCAGCTTCCGAGCGTTTATCGTCAATTCTTGCTCCTCTTTCGGAAATCTGTGCTGATAGAATTTCTGAAATTACATCATCAATATTATCTGCCGTAGATTCAACGGCCGCAGTACATGTCATATCTCCAACAGTGCGGAATCTCACTTTTGATTGATAAGGCACTTCATCTTCTGATTTGTTAATAAATTCTGAATCTGCCCAAATCATGCCATCACGCTCAAATACTGCTCGTTCATGAGTAAAATAAATAGAAGGAATTTTAAGCTTTTCTTCCTTAATATAATTCCAAACATCGAGTTCTGTCCAATTTGAAATAGGGAAGACCCTTACATTTTCACCTAACTCAATTTTTCCATTAAGCATATCAAATAATTCTGGACGTTGTTTTTTTGCATTCCACTGACCAAAATCATCTCTTACCGAAAAAATTCTTTCTTTAGCACGAGCTTTTTCTTCATCTCTTCTTGCACCTCCAATACATGCATCAAATTTGAATTCTTCAATGGCATCTAATAAAGTGACTGTTTGAAGTGCATTTCTACTGGCATATTTCCCAGTTTCTTCCTTAACTTTCCCTTGCTTAATTGAATCTTCAACATAACGAACATGAAGTTCTAAGCCTAATTTTTCAACAAGCCAGTCACGGTATTCAATTGTCTCAGGAAAATTATGTCCTGTATCTACATGAAGAAGTGCAAAAGGAATTTTCCCAGGATAAAATGCTTTTTGTGCTAACCTAACAACTGTGATAGAATCTTTTCCACCTGAGAATAATATAGCTGGTTTTTCAAATTGAGAAGCTACTTCTCGCAAAATATAGATTGCTTCATCTTCCAATTCTCTTGGAAAAGAGCTATCATTTGCTTGATAAACCGTTGTTTTTTCTGAAAAAGTACTCATTTAAAGAATAGTGATTAACGATTTACGAATAAATAGGGTAATTGGCCTAAAAATTCGCTTAATTTATATTAGTTGGTGCGTAAATGTAACGCAAAAATATAGAATGATAAAATATGAAAGAATCATCCAGCGTGTAGGCCGCACTCTTTTTTTGATTCTTCCCACCACCATCGGCCTGCTCTTGGGTGTTCATGTGGTTCAATAGCTCTTGTACAAGGTAAACAACCAATACTTACAAAACCTTTTTTATGCAATGGGTTATCAGGGACTTTGTTTTCTGCAATGTATTTCAATACTTCTTCATACGTCCAATGTATTAAAGGATTAAATTTCCAAACCTTGTTACCTTCGTCCCATTCCCATATTTTCATATCGTTTCTATTCTCAGATTGTTCTGCACGAAGGCCTGTAATCCAAACTTCAGCTCCTGCTAAGGCTCTTTTTAAAGGTTCGATTTTTCTGATAAAACAACATTCTTTGCGGTTTTCGACAGATTCATAAAAGCTATTAGCTCCTTTGTTAGATACAAGTGCTTGAATTTTCTCAGTATTTGGGTAAAATACTTCAATATTTTTTTTGTATCTCGAACGAGTTCGGTCTATTAGTTCATAAGTTTCTTGAAATAAACGACCAGTGTCAAGGGTGAAAATGTTAATGCCAATTTCATTTCTGAAAATGGCATCAGTAATTACTTGGTCTTCCTGTCCAAAAGAAGTTGAGAAGACAACTTTACCAGGATATTGATTGGCTACAAAGCTGAGTCCTTCGGGTAATGAATATTTTTCTAATATTTCAATCATTTTGTAATTTCTTCAAGTGTTTATCACAGCCAAGCTTTGGCTAAATTCCAAATATTCAATAAAACAACCAATACTCCTACTGAAATCATGATTGTTTTTGGTTTGAATAATCTAACTAAAAATGCACCAAGCGGAGCTGCAAAGATACCACCAATGATAAGTCCGGCAATAGCTTGCCATGCTTGAATATCAATAAAAAGCATAAATACACCTGTGCTAAAGAAAGAGACAAAAAACTCTGCTGTATTGACTGTTCCTATTGCTTCTTTCGGGGCATTTCCTTTACTAATTAAATTTGAAGTAACCAATGGCCCCCAACCACCACCACCAACGGAATCAAGAAATCCACCTATTAGTCCTAAAAGTCCTAAGTTTTTGTTTTGGGGTTCTGGTGGTCTTTGTTTAAATGCCTTTGAAATAATGATACTACCCAGTATAATCATATAAATAGAAATGTAGGGCTTTATCATTTTTCCATCAAATACATCAGAAATAAGGTATGCACCCAACATAGCTCCTAGCACACCAGTAATAACAATTCTGAAAAATAATTTTTTATCAATATTACCAAAATAGATATGTGAAAGCCCCGAAACTCCAGTTGTAAATACTTCAGCAGTATGCACACTTGCAGTGGCGTATGCGGGTGGAACACCCAGACCCAAAAGCATTGATGTACAAGATGCACCGTAGGCCATTCCAAGGGCACCATCTACTAACTGAGCTAAAAATCCAGCTCCGATGTAATAAACAAGAACGGTATCAAAATTAAAATTAAAGCTATTTATTCCCGAAGTAATTCTGTAAACCAAAATTCCAATTAGTGAAACTTTCATAAATACCATTGCATAGGCAATGAATTTCATTTGTATGTTTTCACTTAATGCTAAAGCAATTCTTTTCATAGGTTAATTTATTAGGCAATTTCTAATTTTAATGTTTCTCTTACAGAAATTGCTTGTTTTAAGAAATCTTCTGCTGTTTCAATGAAATCTATGGCAAAATCTTTTGTTGGTTCATTTTTATTGATTTGTAAAATCTGTTCTTTTACATTGCCACCAAATTCATTTTCAAAATGTTTATCAAATTCCGAAATAATACCGTGTTGAGTACTACAATTGATATTCTTGTCAAGTAATAAGGCTTTTGCAGTATTTACTTGCGATTGATAAGCATAATAAATGGCATCGGCTAAACGATTTTCATTAAAAGCTTCTTTTGCCCATTCTATTTTTTCTTCTGATTCATAGAATAAAGTAGCCACTAAATCAATGATTACACTAGCACATTCTCCGACCCCAATTTCAGTTTGGAAAATCTCATCTCGACCCCAATCAACGAAGTCGGTGTCAATGAGATTAGTTAAATCTGCCAATGGTTTTAAAAGATTATAGAAATATTTCTCACCTTGACGCTCATAATAGTCATTGAAGTATTCTCCTTCTAGACCATTGGTTTCATAATCGTTTAAAACTGTACGGAGTAATTGAGGCCCTCTTTTGCTTGGAACTTTAATTACTTTGTCAGCAATTCTTCCTTGACCGTTGCCGATGGTTCCGCCTCCTAATAATACTTGTAACGCAGGTAAAACCTTTCCTCCAGCTTTTAACGAGCTTCCATGAAACCCAATATTGGCCATGCTATGTTGCCCACACGCATTCATACACCCTGAAATCTTGATTTGCATTTTATTTTCTTCAATCAATTCAGGGAAATCTTCTTTCATCACTTTTTCTAATTCAAGCGAAATGCTTGTACTATCAGAAATGGCTAAGTTGCAGGTATCAGTACCAGGACAGGCTGTAATATTGACTATACTATTGGCACCGGGTGCAGCTAGGTTGTGCTCACTTAAAATTTCGAAAACTTTCACTAAGTTTTCTGCTTTTACAAACCTAAGTAATAAGCCTTGGTTTACGGTTACTCTTACATCATCAGCAATATAATTAGCTAATTTGGCAGAAAGGCTACGTGAAACTGTGCTAGAGATATTTCCAAGTGGAACTCTTACAAAAACACCATAATAACCCGACTGCTTTTGTGCAAAAGCATTGGTTTTGAACCAATTATTAAACTCAACTGAATCTTTTGTTGCAATTTCTGAAGAAACTGAAATACTGTCGTTTTTATCAAATTCCTCAGTTTTGATTGGGTAAGTTTTTACTTTCAATGAAAGTTTTTCTTCTTCAACTAATTGCATGAAGGCTTCAAAACCAATTTTTGCAATTAAGAATTTTAAACGTGCTTTATGACGAGAGTTTCTTTCTCCGTGGCGGTCAAAAACACGAAGTACTGCCTCAATAAAAGGAATAATAGCTTCTTCTTCTAAAAAATCATAAGCTGTATGTGCTAATTGTGGTTGTGCTCCTAAACCTCCACCAAGCATTATTTTGAACCCTCTTTTGCCATCTTTAATTTTAGAAATAAATCCTAAATCGTGCATGTAGCTAAGAGCGGTATCATCATCTGTATTTGAGAATGACATTTTAAATTTACGGCCCATTTCTTGACAAACGGGGTTACGTAAAAAGTATTCAAATGTGCTATGCACATAGGGGGTAATATCAAAAGGTTCATTTGGGTCAATTCCTGCTGTTGGTGAACCAGTAATATTTCTTACCGTATTTCCACAAGCTTCACGAAGGGTGATATTATCTTGTTCGAGTTTTGCCCATAACTCTGGTGTTTTTTCAAGACTCACAAAGTGAATTTGTACATCTTGACGAGTTGTAAAATGAAGGTTTCCTGTCGAATATTCATCTGAAATATCTGCAATTCTATTCCATTGTTTCAGGGTCATTTTACCGTAAGGTAATTTGATTCTGACCATTTGTACTCCTTGTTGGCGTTGCCCATATACTCCGCGTGCTAATCTCAGACTACGAAACTTTTCCTCATGAATTTTTCCTTCACGGAATAATCTGATTTTACGCTCTAAATCAATGATGTCTTTTTCGACTAATGGGTTTTCTAACTCAGTTCGGAAGCTTTGCATATATCAATTCAATTTTACTTGGGCAAATATATATTAAATCTATAATAATTATAGACTATATGGGTAATTATTTTTGAAACTTATTAAATAAGTACAATAAATACTTTAAAAAGAAAAATTATACCTTATAAGTGGTGTTTTCTTCGGCCAATAATGTATTTGCGAAAACTGTTTTTGCTTCCTCAAGGTGGGTCTCGAGGGTTTTGTAACGTGAAGAATAATGCCCAATAATCAACTGTTTAGCATTTGACATTTGAGCGATTTTTGCGGCTTGTTTGGCGGTTGAATGATTTGTTTGTTCGGCTCTTTTCGCCTCAGATTCAGTAAATGTAGCTTCGTGATAGATTGTATCAATACCTTGTATTTGGTTGACTTTCAATTCGTTAAATGCAGTATCTGAACAATAAGCGAATGATTTGCTTTGTCCACCGGGAACTGTAAAATCTTTATTTTTATACGTAACCCCAGTAAGTTCGTCAAAAATATCTAATCCATCTTTTAGCATTTTCATGTATGGGATAGGAAAATTTGAAGGTAATTTATCTGCAACTATTTTGCGTTTAGATGCTTTTGAACGAAATAAAAATCCACAGCAAGGAATGCGGTGTTGAAGTGGAATTGTTTCTACGGTAACTAGATTAGTATCTAAAATTTGATTTATTGATTCAGTATTAGTTTCAACAAAAATTATTTTAAAATGCAGTCGAGTATCTGAATATTTGAATTGGGTAGTTAAAATTTCGTCAAGCCCTCGAGGAGCAAATATGGTTAATTCTTCTTTACGTTGATTGAGATTCCAACTTGAAAGTAAGCCAATTAATCCAAAGTAATGGTCGCCATGGAGGTGGCTGATAAAAATATGTCTTATCCTTGAACTTTTAATTTTATTTTCAAGTAACCGATACTGAGTTCCCTCGCCGCAATCAATCAAAAATGATTCGTTTTCAATAGAGAGAAGAAATGCAGAGGGATGACGATTTACAACAGGAGTCGCTGAGCCAGTACCTAATACTAAAAATTCAAAATTCATAAATAGTTTGTGCAAAAAACCACTGAATAACACATATCCAGTGGTTCAATAAATAGCATTAAAATTTACCTTCTGTAAATCCGTTTTCTTCACCCAAATCAAACTCATCATCTTCTTCTTCACGAAAATCATTTTCTAAATCATTCATGAAAACTGCATCAATTCCTTCATCAACCGTTGGAAGAAGTACGATTTCTGGTATTTTTTCACCATCAATTAAGTCAAGGATATCATCATCTTTTGTACAAACAATAAATAGACCATGCTCACTGCGGCAAACTTTGGTTGCTTTTCTAAGAAGCGAAAGACCTGATTCATCAATTTCCAAAACCTTTGAAAAATCAAGAATCATATTCATAAAACCTTCACGGTAAAGTACAACAATTTGTTTTTCTACCTCAGCAGTGATTGATTTATCGAATTTATTTTCTTCTATTTGAATAAGTGCGTAATGTTCGGTTTTTTCAACTGAATAAGTCATATTGTTGTTAGCTTTTTTTGCAAATTTACAGCAAAAATTTATTTATTGCTTAGACTTAATTACTTTGAGTAGAAATTTATTTACTTAACCTAGTATTTTATCAATGAGTGTATCAACTTGATTATTGATTAAACGAATTTTCCGAGCAATTGTTTTACCTAAAGTTGGCTTGTTTGGGTCATTAATTCCAAAAGCTGGTTGAAACTTCAATAATTTTTTATAAGAATAATTGTTAAGTTCTGTATCATATTCCTTTGAAAACTCCATTTTTTTGTAATTCAAAGAAATTAAATTTTGCTCCTTTTTTAAAATTTCAAGATTTCGTTCAGGTAGATTCCAATACCCAACATTTACTCCCTCATTTTTTAGAATAAATACTTCTTCAAACATAGCAGGCACATGTTCCAACCAAAGTTGGTCGGCGTTCATGCCTTTACATAAATTGATAAATCCTTTTTTACGAGTATTATTGCCCCACCAAGATAAGAATCGAAAAGTTTCTTCAGTATTTTTTAAACCAATAAAACCTGAATGATAAATACCTGAGTTTAGGATTTGTTTCTCATCTGGATGCTTGTTGGCAAATAATAATTGCGGTGTAATCAAAATATTAGATGTTTGCAGAATATCTTCAATAAATTGTAATGATTGGAAAACCAAGGATGTACAATCTATATATAATAAAGTTTCAGATTTTTTTAGGAAATATTTCGCAAAAAATGGTTTACAATTTGCCAACAACTCCTCATGCGTATAGCGATGAGACATTTCGTTGAAACCCTCAATGCCTAATTCCTGCACTGGAATAATCTCAAATATGGTTTTGAATGTTTCATTGATTTGTGAAATTTCATCAACCAATCCAATAGAAAAAGTAGCATTTGGATTAGTTTTCTTCAAAGAATCACCCAAAATACAAGCATTTGCTAATTGATTAATATGGCAAATTGTAAAAATATTCATTCCTTAAATTAGTTCTTTTGATTTGATAACCTCTAAAACCTCTGAAATTTTAATTTCAGAACTTGGTCCATTCGTATTTCTAATAATCGTTGCGGTTTTACCAGATTTATAGCCTCCTGAGTAGGGGATATGGTTGACAAAATTAGACAGTTTTCCGAGCATAATTATGCCGTAAGTGCCAACCGCATTGGCTAAGTGGGCTGGCCCACTATCAATGCCAATGTATAATCTTGCTCTTTTGATTACCTCGGCGGTTTCTAAAAGACTTAATTTTCCACAAAGATTGATATAGTTTTTTGAATGAATTGCCAATTCGCTTGATAATCCTATTTCAACAATAGCTATATCGTATTGTTCAATTAGTTGATTAATGAGTTGTTGCCATTTTGACGCATCCCAATTTCTACTATTTTGTGCAGACTGACAATGAATTACAATAAATTTAGTGGGTAAATTCAACGAATCAATTTTTTGAACTTCCGAATTTGAAAAGTACAAAATTGGTGTTTCATCAATTAATTCAATGCCTGCAATTTTTTGTTGGACTTCCAGCAAATTTCCATGAAAATAATAATTTTCAATGGTTATTCCTTTTTTATCAGCCACTTCATTATCAACAAAAACATTACAGATTTCGCAGTGACTATTATTTCTAAATTGGAGATTATAAACAGTATCAAAAATATTTGCTCCCAATATTTTTTTGCGATGATTGGCACAAATATCTTCAAAAATAATATCAATATTGGGGTTATTTTGAACGAGTTCTTTAAAAGCTGGACGAACAAACCAAATGATTGTTGAATTTGGATGCTTTTTTCTGACTTGACGAGAAAGTGGTTCTCCAGCAACGATATCTCCAAATTGTTGAGTCAACGCAATTGCTACAAATGGTTTTCTATGGTAAAGTTTTTGAACCTTGAACCAAAGAAAATCTATTATAAAATGAATGTTTACCTTTAGTATATGAGAATATTTTTGGTAACGATGTTTCCAAAGTGCAATGAATTTTTTCATTTTTTGATTAATCAAACATTAATGCTAGCTTTTCTAAAGGCATTTTTAGATATTTTCTCACTCGCACCAAACGTTGTACTTTCTTTGGCTTCACATAATCGCATTTGAAGTTTTTCCAATAAAGCTCGTTATTCTTGAGCAATTGCTCTCTATATAAATCGAATAAAGGAATAATATCTGGTCTTTCAGTAAAGTTGATTCTATTTTGATATTTCGAAACCTCTTCTGGTTTGGCTATCAGATACCCACTGTAATGAAAAAACTGTAGAGGAATCGTTTGATTAATGTACCAATTTCCATCTTTTGAAGTACAGTGCCTTTCATGAAGATTCCAATAAGCAACATTATAGCCTAAGTGTTTATCAATCAGTACATTATTAAAGTATGCAGGAAAAAACTCCGCCCAATGTTGGTCAACAAAAAGCCCTTCACATAAATTAATCACACATTCTTTAGCTAATTTATCGCACCACCAATCAATCATTTTTTGTGCTTCAGATGAACGGTTGATGGCAACAAATCCAAAATTAAAAACCCCCGTATTCACAACATCTTCTTCATTTTGCCATTTGTCATCGTTGTATGGGGTAGTAATATGCGGTGTTACAATGATGTTGTATTTTTGAAGATTTTGTTCTAAATGAGTAAGTTTATCGAATACAATAATATCGGGGTCAAAATAAATAATATTACTTATTTCAGGTCGATTTTTTAAGAAATAATCAAAATAATAAGGTTTTACAGCGGTATTTAATTCAGTAATATCATAGCGTTCGCACATACCCGCAAAATCTGGAATGTTAATTTTATCCACTTCCAATAATTGATAGGCCGGTAATTTTGAAACTTCTATATCTTTAGTGTCGAGTTTATCTACCAACCCAATGATATACTCAAATTCTGGGTTTAAAGCATGAAGTGAATCACCAAGTGTATGTGCTTGGGCTAAATAATTTACCGAACAAAGTGTAAAAACAAGCGTCATATTATTTAAGCAAAATAAATTGCTATATATTTTCAATTATATAGAAGCCAAAAGTTGTTCTATTTTTAAAACTGAGTTTTCAAAACTGTATAAATTCAAAACTTTTTCCTTAGCTTTTTCTCCAAGGTGCTTTGCATAAATCTGATTATTATTGAGTTTAATTATGCTCGATGCCATAGCGATTGTATTCAAATATGGTACAATTATACCAGCATCTTCCTCAATAAATTCACTACAACCACCTGTTTTTTCAAATCCAATCATTGTTTTTTGAGCCAATGCAGCTTCGAGCATCACTAATGGAAAAGGGTCTTCTCTTGAAACAATAGTAAAAATATCCAAACAATTAATTAATTCGATGGCATCGGGTGTTTGCTCAATAAGTGTAATTTTATCTCCAATTCCCATTTTGGCTATATCATACGATACTTGTTCATAATATTCGCCTTCTTTTTTTACGCCAATCCAAATGAAATGATACTTTTCGTTAGAAGTATTTAAAATTTGATTAATAACTTGAATGAAAATATCTATACCTTTCCTCCATTCGGCATTTCCACAGCCACCAATTAAATGACAACTTTCGGGTAAATTGTATTTAATTTTGATTGATTCTTTGTTAGCTTCTGAAAGACGATGTAAAATCTTTTCATTATCAACAAAAGAATGAATAATTGAGGTTTTATTTTCATCAACTCCATGTACGGTAATTAAATTCTCGGCAACAGCTCTTGAACAAGAAATTATTTTAGTTGAATTTTTGAACAGAAATTCGCGATCAGATTTATTTGAATATAATTGAATTGAAAATTCTAATTCATGAATATGCGTAATCAGTGGTGCTGATAAATACTTTTTAATTAGTGGTAGTGCATGGGAAGTTGCAATGGTATTGGCATAAATATAATCAAATGAGCTTTGTTGAAGTTTTTCAAGCAGCAGTTCTATTTGATTTTGTTCATTTCCTTTGACAAATTTCCTAAAAGTTCTTTTTAATCCATTCGAAATATGTGCATCATCATTCCAATAGTGAACAGGACATATTTTTGAAAATTCATTCTCTAAAACACCTCCATCAAGTAGCAATAATTGCATATTGATACCTTTGGATTTCAAATATTTCATGATATTCATCAAAAATAGCTGAGCACCCGCACGGTTAGCATCATGACTTACGAAGAGAATATTCATCAATTTAAGAATTTAAGACTTTCTTTTCAATGAGCATAATTAGAATATGAATAACCTTGATGTGGATTTCTTGAATACGGTCGGCATATCCAAAATGTGGAACTCTGATTTCTACATCAGCTTTATCCGCTAATTTGCCGCCATCTTTTCCAGAGAAAATAACAACATTCATCCCTTTTTCACGGGCAGCTTCAACAGCATTGATAATATTTTTAGAATTTCCACTGGTGCTGATTCCTAATAATACATCACCTTCATTTCCTAAACCCTCAATAAATCTTGAAAAAATATAGTCAAAACCATAATCATTCCCAACGCAAGAAATATGACTTGGGTCGGAAATAGCGATAGCAGCCAATGATTTTCTATTATCACGATATCTTCCGGAAAGCTCTTCAGCAAAATGCATGGCATCACAATGAGAACCACCATTTCCACAAGAGATGATTTTTTTGCCATTTTTGATAGCATTTGCCATCAAATCTGCTACTTTTTCGATGTTTTTAATGTTCTCTTCAGAATTAATGAAGTTATTAAGAACTTTACTTGCTTCTTCTAATTCTGCTAAAATTGCCTGGTAGTTATTCATTATAAATCAAATAAGTTATCCCATTTAGAAATCTGATTTTGAATGTCAAAATCTAAGGCTCGATTTCTAAGGGTGTTATTATCAATGTTTAATTTTTTCTCTTGAATTTGTGCCATTGCTTCTCCTAAATCTTTTGGGTTAAAACTATCGACACATAAGCCCATTCCATTTTGAATAAATTCAGCAATTCCACCCGAATTATAACCAACAATTGGTTTTTCGAGGTAAGCTGCTTCAATCATTACAAGAGGGAAGGGGTCTTCTTTGGCGGTTAAAACAAAACCATCTGAAATATTGAGATAATCATAATATTCAGCCGATTTTTCTCCAATTTCGATGAAATTAAGTTTTTCAATCTTAGTTCGCTGACGAATATAATGCAACACACCTGTTTGTTTTACACTTCCTAACCACACAATATAAGTATTTTGAGGTAAATACTGAAATAAATCGCAAATGGTATCATAACCTTTTCTGAGATTCATCGAGCCAGACATTACCCAAACAAATGCATCGGCAGGAATACCAATTTTATCACGGATTGATAAAGCAGACTGCTTGATTGAAATGGTTTGCGTATCAATAAACGAATGAAGTAGGAGGGTATTTGAATAACCCATTTCTCTGATTCTTCTTTCGACTATTGATGAACAACAGATAATTCGAGCGGCATTATCAAACTGAAATTTGAAATCATCGAATTTAATTTCATCGTAAATGCTTACCAATTCATGCACATGTAAATCATAGGGTACACCCACCTTTTGAGCTAAACGTGCAAATTGAGGCATTGTTATTGTGTTTAAATACCATCTATCAGCTTTGATTTTCTTTTGAATATCCAAAACTTTCTTTTCCTCAGGCGTAATCTTAAATATTTTATGGTAGATGCCTTCGTAAATTTGGTAAATAAAGCTTCGCCTATTATTATTTATAAATGTTTGGTCAGCAGTTGATTGTGTAGCAAATAATTCTCCGTTCAGACGAGTATAAATGGCTGATTTTATTTTACCAGAAAGATGCTTCAATAAATACCAAAGAAGCATTTCTGAGCCAGTGCGGCCACCAGTAGGTGTAATAAATAAAACTAATTTTTTACTCATTTACTGAATCAATTGGGTCTAAATTATTTAGATAATTTATAGAAAGTGGGCTTTTTTAAAATGATATTCCAGAAATAGTTTGAAAATATACCTATCATTTTGGCAAATTTCTTCTGATTTTCAAGCTCTGAAAATGGATTTTTTAAATGAATACAATTTGAAACTATTTTCATTAGGTAAAAAGTTGGAACCCATAGCCAATAATGCAGCATCAGTAAAAAATATTGAAACGCACCAAATTGTTTTCTAATCCAGACTAAATTTGAAAGCTGGATTTGATGGTCAAATCTATTAAAATAGGTGTAATTTTCGGCCTCTTTGTATCTTTCTGGTTTGCTTCCCCATTCTTCATGAATGATATTGCAATCATTAAAAACCAATAATTTACCTAATTTACTTAATCTATAGCCCCATTCAACATCTTCACCGTACAAGAAAAATTCTTCATCCAATCCACCAGTTTTTTCAAAACCTTCTTTCCTGACCATCAAAAATGCCGCGGCAATGTAATCTACTTGTTCGGGGTCTTGATATTGCTTTTGTTTGAAAAATCGGTCTAACTGATTTCTAAATTTTGGCGGGACAATCCAAAAGTCTTTTCTAAAAGTAAATGTATGATAAAATGTTCTTGGAGTTAGATCGGGATAAACTTGATTAGCTCCACCAGCAATTGCATCCGGTCTTTTTTCTAAATTTTCTACGCAAATATCAATGACTGGTTGGTAAAGTTTTGTGTCTGAATTTAATAGCAATAAGTATTTACCTTTAGCTATTCTCATTCCAGCGTTATTGGCTCTTGCGAATCCTGCATTATAACCAGTTGATAACCAAGTGATTTTAGGAAAATATGACTTGACGTAACCTTCATCATCGCCTTTTGAGGCATTATCTACAATAATTATTTCGTAGCTTACTTTTGAAGTAAATTGTTTGATTGTTTTGATACATTCAACAATTAATTCAGGTGTACGATAATTGACAATTATGATAGAGACTGTTACCAAATGACCCAAGATTTAAGTTTTGATTAAAGATTACTATTGATGATTTGTGTAATTCGCTCAACATCAGTTAATGCTAAATCATAATAAAGAGGTAAAGATAAGGCTCTTAATGCAATATTTTCCGAAACTGGACAAGGATTATAAAAGTCCAAATAAGGGAGTTGATTAAGTGAAGGATAAAAATATCTTCTTGGTATAATTTCTTGTTCCTTCAAAGCCGCAGTCACTTGAAGCAATTTTTCTTCCGATTCTAAAATTACTGGGTAATAAGCATAGTTATACGTAAATCCTTCAATATTGTTTGATGGGCGACTCAATTTACTCCAGTTCAATAATGAGTCATATTTCTCCGAAATGATTCTTCTATTATTGATGATATCAGCAACCTTTGGTAAGTTACAAAGACCCATTGCGGCATGAAACTCTGAGTTTTTACCATTGATTCCCATCATGTAATAATCATCATTCTTATGCCCAAAACTTCTATAAAAGGCTAATTTTTTAAGTAAATCCTCATTATTGCAAATAATTGAGCCACCTTCGATGGTATGAAAAACTTTAGTAGCATGGAAACTACAAGTAGTAATATCTCCAAATGAAAGAACTGATTTGCCTTTGTAGGTAGCACCAAAACCATGTGCACCGTCGTAGATTACTTTAAGGTTATATTTTTGGGCAATTTTTTCAATTTTTTCAACTTCACAAGGTCTACCATAAACGTGCGTAGCCAAAATACCACTTGTTTTCTCAGTAATAGCAGCTTCGATTAAATTGGCATTTATGTTATATGTATTTGGTTCAATATCAACGAATTTTGGTTGAAGATTTTCCCAAAGAATAGAGGTGGTGGTAGCACAGTAAGAAAATGGTGTTGTGATAATTTCACCAGAAAGTTCAAGTGCTTTCAAAGCAATTTGTATCGCAATGGTTCCATTGCCGACAAACAACAAATTTTCAACGTTTAAATAATCTTTTAGCTTATTTTCTAATTCCCTAACTAATGGGCCATTATTCGTAAGCCAAGTATTTTCCCAAATACCTTTGATAATCTCTTGGTATTCTTCTATTGGGGGTAAAAACGATTTTGTTACGTTTATTATCACTTTAATGAACTCAAAAAGAGCATAAAATTAAATTGAACTAAATTTTTTAATTTAATTATACAAGTCCATCCATTTTCCAAGTATGAACAGGTATATTGATTGGTCTAACGGCCCCAGGCCATTTGCCATACCAATTAGTGCCTTCTCTCCAATCTGCCACATCAAAGCTAATTGCATCTTCCATAAAAAAGATTGGGTCTGAAGTATCTTTTACAATCATGGCTGAAATGTAATAAGAGCCATCATTTAAAAAGTTTGCAGGAATTTCTAGCGTTCCTTTAATTAAACCTTTTGAGAAAGTTTTTGCTTGACTTCCAACATTGAAAACACATTCGCCTGTCATACTATATAAAAACATACTAAGGTTTAAATGAGCAGAATCGAGCATATTCCAAAACTCAATATTTATTTTCAACGGCGTACGAACATCAATATTTTTACTTCCAGAGATATATTCTGGCACTACTTCAATATTTTTTATTCTTACTTGGTCGTTTCCCGGAGCATTTTCTGGAGAATCCCAATTTTGTTGAAGTTGAAACTTAGAAATACTTGTCATATAATCATGTAAAACTTCGCCAACTTCCCCGTATTTAACTAAGCTACCTTTTTGTAAAAAGGCTGCTTTATTGCATAATCCCTGAATGGCTGTTGAATTATGGCTAACAAAAAGAATGGTTCTGCCACTGCTCGAAACATCTTTCATTTTTCCCAAGCACTTCTTTTGAAATTCAGAATCACCTACCGCTAAAACTTCATCAACAATAAGAATTTCTGGTTCGAGATGAGCCGCAATAGCAAAGCCCAAACGTACATACATACCTGAAGAATAACGTTTTACAGGGGTATCAAGAAACTTTTCGATTCCAGCAAAATTGACAATTTCATCAAATTGAGCACGAATTTCATGTTGCTTCATGCCCAAAATTGCACCATTCAAGAAAATATTTTCTCTACCAGTTAATTCTGGGTGAAATCCCGTTCCTACTTCCAATAAACTAGCCATTCTACCATTAACCTTCACTAAACCATGTGTTGGTTCGGTAATTCTACTAAGAATTTTAAGTAGAGTTGATTTTCCAGCACCATTTGAGCCAACAATTCCAATTCTATCGCCTTGTTCAATATCAAAGCTTACATTTTTTAATGCCCAAAAGACTTCCTTACTTTCTTCTTCCTCTTTCGAAGTAAATAACTCAGTGAAGAAACCCGAAACACTTTCTTTTAGGTTTTGGTATTTCTTCTTTTTGTGACTAAGAATGTACTTTTTGGAAATATTTTCAATCGAAATTGCTTTCATCTATATTTTACTGAAAACTCTTGTTCGGCTTTCTGGAAAATGTGATACAAAATTAATAGCTGGTATTGAATTCAATTGGAATGAATCATTTGTGAATTTGAACGAAATCAAAATCTACCTACAAATGGTCAACAAAAGAATTTTCATTTTTACGGAAAAACCAAATGGAAAATAGTACGGATACAACTACAAAAAACAGCATAGGTATGAAACTTTGCCAGTTAAAATTTGAAAAGTCGTCTAATAAGCACCATCTAAGTCCATCAATAGCTCCCGCAACAGGATTTAGGTTATAAATAGGATACCACCATTCTCTACTCACTCGTTCACTTGTGTAAGCTACTGGTGAAATAAAATAACCGAATTGAACTACAAAAGGTATTATCTGAGCAATGTCCCGGTATTTTACATTCAACACTGATGCCAGAAGCCCAGTACCAAAAGCCGCTAAATAAGCTACTAATAAAAAAAATGGAGCGAAGATGATATGCCAGCTTGGAATAAATTGATAATAAATGCAAAATATAAAAAACATTGCAAATGCAATCATGGCATCAAGTAAGCCTACCAATAAAGAACTAAATGGAATAATTATTCTCGGGAAATAAACCTTAGATACTAGATTACCATTGCCCACAATGCTATTACTTATCTGAGATAATGATTGCGAAAAAAACAACCATATTATTACTCCCGGAATCACAACCAACATGTATGGAATAGAAGAATCATTTTCAAGTTTAGCAATTTTCCCAAAAGCTAATACCATTACTAGAGCAGTCATGAGTGGCCTTATTACTCCCCATGCTACACCAAGGGCAGTTTGTTTGTAGCGTACCATCACATCTCTTTTACCGAGAATCCAAAACAATTCTCTTTGACGCCAAACTTCTCTCCAATAGTGTAAGGCAGATTTTCCTGCTTTTATTACGACTTCGTTGTTTTCCATTAATTTTTAACTAAAAAGGAGGGCAAAAGTAATATTTTTGAGTTTATGAAACAATTTTGTTTGTTAACTCATCAATTCCAAGTACGTCCTTCTCATTATGATATATAAAAGGCAAAGAAAAAAACCAACAAATGCCCCTTTAAGTGTATTACCACCAACTGTGTAAGTACGCTGCAAGAGTGGAAGTCTAACAGGTTGTAATACCGTAAATAAAGGTGTTTGGTTAATTAATTGCATTTTTAATTGTTCTACCGCTGCTAATTGTTGGAAATACTGCGTTGATACGTAGTTGTTACTACGATTCAACTGCATAGTACGCATAGGTGCGTTAGGGTCAACTGCATTTTGGTTTTGAAATTGTGCCTGAGCCAATTGTCTATCCGTTGAACTTAATTTACCTTCCAACTCTCTTAGTCTAATCATTTGGATATCGTAGATATCACGAGTTTTTCTGGTGCGAACCTCTACATAAAATTCTTTTAAAGTTTCAAGCAAAGTCTCTAGCCAAACTTTAGTCAAGAATTCACTATTAGTAGTAGCCGAAAGAACCATAATCGAACCATTTTTATCAAGTGGTTGTAGGGTTGTTTGAGCTTCTAATTTCTCATAAATGGTTGATAAGATGATATTTTCATCTTTCGTAAAATCATTTGGTGATTTTGGATTAAAGCGGTATTTGATAGCTTTATAGTTGGGTTCATGTAATAAATCTCCTCCCCATTCTTTCTTTGCAATATCACTGCTATCCTTATAGAAGTTGATGAAGAGGGTCTTTTTTCCACCAATCATTACTTCTTTCATCAAGGCCTTTTCATAAAGTGTTTTTGAAGTAATCAATAGACCAAAGTTGCCTCCACTAAATAAATCGTTAGATGTAGTTCCTGCACCACCAAAACCGAAAGCACCTGCAAGACCACCTAATCCACCGAATGCAGCTTGTCCACTTCCTGATTCTAAGTTAAATTGAATTTCACCTGTGTATTCGGTATCTTTCAGTTCCTTTACATCTAATAATAAACTAAAGAAAGTACCAAGGGCGATGCTAATCAATAATAAACGCCATTCATTGCCAATTAGGATGAATAAATTGATTATTTTTTTTACAAAATCTTTAGTACTAATTTGTTCTTCTTGTATGGTTTGATATTCTGCCATTTTTCAATTTTCTGTTTTAAATTCCCACCAATCCTTTATTTAGTCAATTGGAAAATTGCTAAAACACTTACTAATGTTGTAATAGTACCAGCAATTGTTGCAAATAAACCTTGTACTTGGGCAATTTGTTGCTGTGCTGTAACCGTTTTTTGAGGGATAATTATTTCAGAGCCTGGTTCAACTTTTGGGTAAAGATTTACAAAAAGTACTCTTCTAGTTCTATCAACTGACCCATTTGCATATAAAATGTATGATTTACTTCTTAATGATTTTTTAGTAAATCCACCCGCATTTGAAATATAATTAATGAAATTTTTGCTATCTAAATATTTAACAGTTGTTGGGTAAAGTACTTCACCTTGTACGCGAACTGTTTCAAGTCTTTTGGGAATTCTAATTATATCACCATCTTGTAAAATCATATCCTCATCTGAGCCCGGATTTTGCATAATTTTCGTCAAATTAATGCCAATTGAAGATACAGTGGTTGCATTAACATCTTCAACTTGTACTGCTTGATTACCTTTAACACTATTAGTAATTTCAGTAATGGCTTTTCTACGTTGAGCGAGTTCAATTTCGCTCAGTTGTATTTGTCTTACCAATGTTGCTCCTTCAAGATATGCTTGTGGACTTAGGCCACCTGCACGTTCAATTAAATCAGAAATTTTCTCGGTTTTACTTTTGATACCATAAGTTGCTGGATAAATTACTTCTCCTTGAATTTCTACAAATGTTTGTTTGATATAATTTGGAGAACGACGAATAAAAATTTCATCAAAAGGATACAATACAAATTTGTTTCCAGTTTGGTCAACTTTTAAATCCGAGCTAATACTAAATGTATAGGTATCGGAAATTTGTGCATTAGCAGAGGTTGGGTCAACATTTCTCTTTCTACGAACAACTTCCACTCTTGCCAATGAAGCGGCTTCAGAAAGACCACCAGCTTTTACAATGACGTCCTCAATAGTCATGTTTCTAAGGAATGGCATTTCGATTCCATCTTCTGCAATTGGATTATTTAATGCACCTTGAATACGTACGTAGGCTGGCTCAGTTAAATCAAAAATAGATGGAATAGTAATAATATCTTCTCGTTTGAGAGCTATATCAGATGCTTTTCCTTTAATGATATCATCATAGTTTACTGAAATATTTTCAATAATCATATCATCTCTTGTGCGAATTACAGTAATTCTTCCGGTCAGTGCTTCACCTTTTAACCCTTCAGCTGATTTTATTAGCTGGGTAAGCGTTGGGCTTGATTCTAAAGAATATTCACCCGGACGGAAGATAGCACCATTTACCGCCACCATGTTTTCAAATCTCTCCAAAACTCTTTCAATCACAACTGAATCGCCACTTTGCATACTGAAAGTGTTAAATTCTGACTCCATGACATCCAAAATCTTCCTCTCACGTGGCGTGTTTCTGTAAACTTTTAATCTATGACGATAGGCATAAGGTGCAAAGCCCCCTGCATATTCAATCAAGTTAGTAAGTTTCTCTTCTGGTAAAAGTTCAAATAAACCCTCTCTTTTCGTATTTCCTTTTACTGCAATTCTGGTTGAGTAAGGTAATACTTGAATAATATCTTGGTCTTGTAAAATGATATTTGATTTAGAGAAACCACTCATCAATAACTCGTAAATATCAAATGTTGAGATTATGCGGTTATTTCTAATCACATTAATTTTGCGGTAAGTACCTACTTCATTCGGTCCACCACAAGCATATAAAGCATTTTGAACAGTTGATAATGAAGAAAGTGTGTAAGTGCCTGGTGCTATAACTTCACCCGTAACTGTAACTTTGATACTTCTTATATTTCCAAGGGAAACATTCAAGAAAGTATTTGCAGGATATCCTGAATATGGGTTGAGACCAATAAATATTTTTGATAATCTACTTCTAATTCTTTCTTTGGCTTGTTCAATAGTTGAGCCTGCTACGTAGATTAAGCCCACTTTTTCAATTGTAATATATCCATCTGCGGTGATGATAGGTTTATACATTACTTGAGAATAGCCATAAACATCAATTAATAATTGGTCATTTGGACCTAACACATAATTGCTTGGAGTTGCGATATTAATAGCTGGGGTAGGGTCAAATTTAACAGTATTAAATAGATTATAGCCAAAGATTCTTCTTCTCAAGGTTGCTTTGGCAGCATCTTGTTCAGCTTCTTGCTCTCTAATTAATCTTAACGAATCTTCTTTATTTACAGCTCTTTGATCGGCTTGATTTAATTGAACATTTCTTACCGCATTTGGGTCATTTGTTTGTAACACTCTATTTTTAGCAGGTAAGGGCATATTTGCCGTTTGTTGTGCAGGAACACCATTATTTGTTTGGTTGGCAGCCGGAATATTCGCTGGTAGTGTTGTGGGAATGGCTGTTGGGCCAGTAGGGGTAGCAACAGGATTTTGTGCAAAAGATTTGCTAAATATCAGTATAAAAAGCGTAAATTTGAAAAAAAAATGCTGAAAACTGTTCTTGCTTAATTTCATATCAATAACGTTATTTGTCAAATGACTACCTCTTTTGTTATTTCTTTTAACGAAAAAGTTATGCAAAGTAACACAAGATTTTTTATTTTGTTGTTGTTTCATGTTAAGTATGTGTTAAAAAGAACTTTGATTTACAAAGTAAGTGATATTTCACCAAACTACAAAATATTCTAAGAAAAAATGGCTGAGATTAAAGAAGCAACTTATAATGAAGACAGTATTCGTTCGCTAGACTGGAAAGAACATATACGTTTACGCCCCGGTATGTATATCGGTAAATTGGGCGATGGTTCGGCGGCTGATGATGGAGTTTATGTTTTGCTTAAAGAAGTAATTGATAATTGCATTGATGAATATGCAATGGGTTATGGAAAATCAATTGAGATTAAACTTGATGAAGGCAAAGTTGAAGTACGTGATTATGGTCGAGGTATTCCGCTCGGAAAAGTTGTTGATGTAGTTTCGAAAATAAATACTGGAGCTAAATACGATAGTAAAGCTTTTCAAAAAGCAGTTGGATTGAATGGGGTAGGAACGAAAGCAGTAAACGCTTTATCTCACTATTTTAAAGTTCAAGCTTATCGAGATGGTAAAACCAAATGGGCAGAGTTTAATAAAGGAGAATTAACCGCCGAATCTGAAATTATTGATTCTGATTTGAAAAATGGAACTCATGTAATCTTTGAACCTGATAGTACGGTTTTTAAAAATTACCATTATATTCCTCAATTTGTTGAGGCAATGATTTGGAACTATTGTTATTTGAATGCTGGATTAACTATAAGTTTCAATAAACAGAAGTATATTTCCCAAAATGGGCTTCTTGACTTACTCAGAAGAAAAACGGATGAAGAATCGTTACGTTACCCAATTATTCATTTGAAAGGTGAAGATATTGAAGTAGCTATTTCTCATGGTAATCAATATGGAGAAGAGTATTACTCCTTCGTTAATGGTCAAAATACAACCCAAGGTGGTACTCACTTATCAGCTTTTAAGGAAGCGATTGTTCGTACAATTCGTGAACATTATAATAAGGATTATTCGCCAGAAGATGTTCGACAATCAATCATAGCAGCTATTTCAGTTCGTGTACAAGAACCAGTTTTTGAATCTCAGACAAAAACTAAACTTGGCTCGGCAACTATTTCTCCAGAACCCAATTCGCCTACATTGAGAACATTTGTAAGCGATTTCCTCAAAGAAAAGTTGGATAATTATTTACACATGAATTTGGCTGTTAAAGAGGCTTTAAAAAAGCGTATCGAACAGTCGGAGAGGGAAAGAAAAGAGCTAGCAGGGGTTAGGAAATTAGCAAATGAGCGGGCAAAAAAAGCAAACTTGCATAACAAAAAATTGAGAGATTGTCGTTTTCATTTAGATGATGAGAAAAATGAAAAAAGATTTGATACGATGATGTTCATCACTGAAGGAGATTCTGCAAGCGGTTCAATAACAAAAGCCCGTAATCCAGAATTGCAAGCAGTTTTTAGTTTGCGAGGTAAGCCATTAAATAGTTTTGGTCTAACTAAAAAGATTGTTTACGAAAATGAAGAATTTAATCTACTTCAACACGCTTTAAATATCGAAAACGGTTTAGATGATTTACGCTATCAAAAAATTATTATAGCCACTGATGCTGATGTTGACGGAATGCATATTAGGCTTTTACTTTTGACTTTCTTCCTTCAATTTTTCCCTGATTTAGTTCGAGAAGGGCATCTTTATATTCTTGAAACTCCATTATTTAGAGTAAGAAATAAAAAGGAAACAATTTATTGTTATTCAGATGAAGAACGACAGAAGGCAATCAGTAAGTTATCGCCTAAGCCTGAAATTACACGCTTCAAAGGGCTTGGAGAAATTTCACCTGATGAATTTGAAGGGTTTATTGGTGAAAATATTCGCCTAGAACCTGTTATTCTCGAAAAAGAATCTTCAATTCCAAAGATTTTGAGTTATTACATGGGTAAAAATACGCCAGAACGCCAGAAATTTATCATCGAAAATCTAAGAATAGAAAAGGATGAAATAGATGAAACATTGGCAGAAATATTAGAAATATAATTTAGAATTTCATAAATTTAATCGGCCTATCAACCCAAAGTTGATAGGCCGATTGGTTTATGAACTTATGAAAATGCTCATTTAATTAGTTTTTATTGGTTTATAATATTGGATTATCTATCTTTATTAAATCCTATATCAAACATATTAACCTTTTGTTACTATTTGTCCTCTATTTTTTTTAATCTATTCTTTATGAAAAGTAAGAGTTCGCCAAAGTAGTGTAGGAAGTCTAAATTTATTACAATTAAGTACAAAATTTAGTGGTTTTATGGTTTATTAATTAGAAAAGAAATTTGCCACTTACTTAATCTAGCACTTTATGTTGTTTTATTTTAAGGAAATTGCGTGTTTTTAATTAAATTGCGGGTGAATTAATTTACAACCAACCTCTGAAATAAAAGTGACTCTCGAAGACGTAAGAAAAGATATTGATAAAATTGACGACCAATTATTGGTGCTTCTCAACCAAAGAATGAAGCTCGTACATAAAGTAGGAGAGATTAAACGTTCAACAAAGGCCATTATTTATCGACCCGAGCGTGAGAAGCAAATTTTAGACAGAATGAATGCTCAAAACGATGGCCCCTTGAATAAAGAGGCAATTGAAGCTATTTATTTAGAAATTTTTGCTGCTGCTAGAAATATAGAATTGCCCGAAAGAGTTGCTTATCTTGGTCCAGAAGGTAGTTTTACACATCAAGCTGCCGAAAGTAGATTTGGGGCCATGAGTGAGTACATGACCTTGCCTACAATCAAGTCTGTTTTTGAAGCGGTTGATACAGGTCGTGCCAAATTCGGAGTAATTCCAATTGAGAATAATCAAGAAGGTATTGTATATGAGACAGTAGATTTACTCAATGAAATGAATGTAAATATTGCTGCTGAATTGAAAATTCCAGTTCATTTTGCATTAGCTACTGAAGCTGAAAATCCTTCGAAAATCAAGCGTATTTATTCAAAAGATATTGCTTTTCGTCAGTGTAGAGGCTTTTTAAATAAGTATTTTGAACAGACTCATCCTGAAGAAATTCAAGTTGAATCTACTTCAAAAGCTGCAAAATTAGCAGCCGAAGACCCTGAGAGTGCCGCTATTTGCTCTGAAATAGCAGCAAAGCTTTTTGCATTGCCTGTATTATTTAATAATATTGAAGATAATAGCCAGAATAGAACTCGTTTCTTTATTTTGGCCAAAAACTTTGTCAATGCTAAGAGTGAAAATGATAAAACGACAATTATAGCAAGATTACCTGATACTGATAAACCAGGTGTTTTGGCCAACTTTCTTCAAGACTTCAAAAAGTCAGGAATCAACTTAACAAAAATTGAAAGCCGCCCATACAAAGGAGATGAAGATTTTAATTTTTGGTTTTTTATTGAATTAGAAGGTTTTTATCAAGATGAAAATGTAGAAAAAGTCTTCAAAAAATACAAAAATGCAATTAAATGGTTGGGTAGTTATGTAAGAAACACCTAATAATTAATAAAAATGGGAAGATGAAATTTCATCTTCCCATTTTTTTATAGATTTTATCAGTAAAAACTATTGTGAGTATTTATTTATCATTCTCTAATTACTCATTTCTTTCGAAAAATTGCCGCAAGAGCAATAATAACCCAAACTATATTTACTGCTACTGAGGGGTAAGCATTATGAGCGTAAGTATTGATAATAAAGCATATTCCGCCGATTAAATTGGCTAGTATGTAGCGTATATCTTTCGCATCAAGTTTGCCTTGAATGTTAAAAAAATAAGAGCCTACAATAAGTACCGAGCCTATCCATCCGATTATTTCAATTATTAAAGACATTCAGTTATGTTGTTGTTGGTAAAATTTATGATTAATTCAAGAGCCTAAAATAACTTTAGATTTTTCTCTGTCGGCTAGAATTTGGGATTTTAATTCATCTAAACCATTGAATTTTTGTTCAGGTCTGATATAGTCAATTATTTCTACAGTTACCGTTTCACCATAGATATCATCATCAAAATCGAAAATATTTACTTCTTGAGTTCGTCCAATTCCTTCAACTGTTGGTCGATTTCCAATGTTCATCATACCTTCATGCCATTGATTTCTAAAAAAAGTTCGTACGGCATAAACACCATTTGAAGGTATTAATTTATAATATTCAGAAACCTGCACATTGGCTGTTGGAAATCCAATTGTTCGTCCTAATTGTCTTCCTTTAACAACTATTCCAGTAAAACTATAGTTTCGACCTAATAAGTCATTGGCAGATTTTACTTCGCCGTTTAGCAAAGATTGACGAATTTTTGTGGAACTAATTGTAAGGTTATCAATTTCTTGACGAGGGATTTCTTCAATTTCAATATGAAAAAAATCTGAATTTGCTTTTAGATAGTCGAATCCACCTTCACGATTTCTTCCAAATCTATGGTCATATCCAATAACAAGTTTTTGAGTACCAATTCTTTTTAGAAGAATCTCTTTTACATATTCTTCCGAACTCAATTCTGAAAATTCACGAGTAAATGGAATCATTAGTAGATGGTCAACTCCTTGATTTTCGAGTAGTTCTATTTTTTCATCTATTGTTGTAAGCAGTTTTAAATCTTGGCTATCCTTTGAAACAACGATTCTTGGATGAGGCCAAAAAGTAATCACTACCGATTCTCCTTTTGTCTTTTCGGCGGTTTCTCTTAGAATTTGTAAAATTTTCTGATGTCCACGGTGCACACCATCAAAAGTACCACTGGTTACAATGGCTTTTTTTAATGGTTCAAAATCTGCTAAATTATAATATACTTTCACTGTTGTTTGTTCAAATTTTCGATTTTACTGAGTTTTTCGGGCAAACTTTCTAAGAACTGCTCAATTGTAAGTGAATTTTCAATCTTAAACTCGCCAATACGAGTTCTTCTAAGTGAACTCATGTAAGCCCCTGATTGAAGTAGTTTTCCGAAATCTCTTACTAAACTTCTAATATATGTACCTTTCGAACACACAATTCTAAAAGAAATTTCAGGAAAATTGGTAGAATCTACTTCAAACTCCTTGATTTCTACTTGTCGGGGTTTAATAATGACTTCCTGCCCTTTTCGTGCTGATTCATAGGCTCTTTTACCATCAATTTTAATTGCCGAATGAGCAGGCGGAATTTGTTCAATATTACCAGAAAGTTGTTTTACAACCTCGTTTATAGTTTTGCTATTAATGTGTTCTATTGGGTATTCTGCATCAAACTCAGTTTCTAAGTCAATAGATGGCGTTGTTTTTCCCAATACTAAAGTGCCTGTATATTCTTTCTCTTGTGCCTGAAAAGTATCAATTTGCTTGGTCATTTTTCCGGTACACAAAATGAGTAAGCCAGTTGCTAATGGATCGAGAGTTCCTGCATGACCAACCTTTTTATATTTACCAGCCCACCTTACCTTATTCACAACATCGAATGATGTCCATTTCAAAGGTTTATCAATCAAAATTACTTCATTTCTTTCGTCTGTCATATTACATGTAAATCATAACCAGCGGCTAAAAGGCCTAGAATAATTAATCCTACAATGATTCTATAATAACCAAATACTTTAAAACCATACTTTTGTAAGTAGCTGATAAAGAATCTAATAGCAATCATTGCTACAATAAATGCTACAATATTTCCAACCAATAAAAGTTGTATTTCATTTTCTGAAAATGAAAGTGTGCCTGTTTTAAATCCCTTTAATAATTTGTAAGCGGATGCCGCAAACATTGTTGGTACAGCCAAAAAGAACGAAAATTCGGCAGAATCTTTTCTTGAAAGGCCTTGAAACATTCCCCCAATGATTGTTGCGGCTGAGCGAGAAACTCCAGGAATCATCGCGATACATTGAAATAAACCAATCTGTACTGCTTCAATGTAGGTAATATTTTCTTTGCTTGCTCTTTTTTCAAAAAATTTATCAATGAAAAGTAGAATGACTCCACCTAATACTAACATGATAGCTACAACCGCAACACTTTCGAGTAGTTGGTCAATAAAATCATTGAGAATAAATCCTATAATTGCAGCAGGAATAAATGCTGCCAATAGTTTTTTATAAAATTCAAATGATTGAAAAAAACGTTTCCAATACAACACTACCACCGAAAGAATGGCACCAAACTGAATATTTACCTCGAATGCTTTTGTAAAATCAAGCTCACTTATACCCATCAATGATGAGCCAATAATCATGTGTCCAGTTGAGCTTATTGGAAGATACTCCGTAATACCTTCAATGATAGCAAGAATTATTGCTTCGATAAAATTCATGGTTGATTAAAGTTTAGAGGGTAAAAAATGCGAAAACTGATAGTATGAAGTTTAGCCATTGGTTTCGATTAACCATCTAGATAAACTTTTGACTACCAGTTCTTTAGATAAGATTATTTATTTTTATTTATTTTTTTTTGAAAATTGTTAAAAATTGGAATAGGAACCCAACAAATGCTATGGCTGGTCCAAGCGTTATTCCGAGGAAACCGAATCCAAATTCTTCTTTATCGAGAGTCATTATAAAAAAACCAATAATCAATAAAGCAATTCCAATTAGCATAAATGTATAATTCCCTTTTCCAAATGGAAGTGCGTTTTGTTCGTTATTCTCAGAATTGTTTGTAGTATTTTTCATTTTCTTAATTTGTTTCTTTATTAATATGTTAATATAAATCTTCTAAATCAGTACGCAAATAACGATACATAGATTGGAATGTACTTAATAAGCCAATTAAAATGCCCAATAAAATTACAAACCCACAAAGGATAGCTAGTTTGTAAAAGCTTTGTAGTACAACTAAATTTTCGATTTCTCTGATAGCAATTTGCTCGACTAAAATTAATAACCCACAGGCCAATATCCCAGAAATTAAACCTTGGATTAAGCCACGGCCTAAGAAGGGTTTTTGTATGAACCAATCGGTTGCACCAACTAACTGCATACTTCTGATGATAAATCTTTGGGAATATAGGGCTAATCTAATGGTGTTATTAATAAGTAGAACAATAGAAATTAGTAGTACTGATACAATGGAAGCGATAATTAGGTAAGCTTTATTGGCATTTTTATTAATGCTATCGACAAAATCTTTGGCATAATCTGCTTCAAAAATGCCCGGTATTTGTTCGAGGTCAGCTTTAATTTTTGCTAATTCGTTTTCGTTAAAGTATTCCTCTTTAATTTTTAAACTATAAGCATCTCGATATGGATTTTCGCCTAATATAGATTTGTAATCTTCTTTTGTTTCTTTTAAAACTTTTTCGGCTGCACTTTCCTTTGAAATAAACGTTATTTGAGGAGTTTGTTCAGAGTATGCCAAGTATGGTTTTTTTGAAATAAAGTATTTTACTGAATCTTTTTGTGTTTGTGTTAAAGACTTATCAAGGTAAACTTGTACTTCAATATTTTGCTTAATATACAATACCAACTGCTTTGAAGTTAGAGCAATCCAGCCACTAAATGCAATTAAAAATAATGCGGCTGTTAGGCTAATTATAATAAGCATACTTGGATAACTCCCTAATTTTCGATTATTTTTTTGCATAGTTAATCAGACTCGTTTTTATACTTGTCTGCAAAGATAAGCGATGTTGTATAAAATATGCAGAATTTAATGATTTTTAACAGCCTTTTCACAAAACTTATACGGCTTCACTTTTCCAGCGAGCTATTCGTTCAGGCATATTCTGTTCAATGATATTTTTTACAACTTCTGTAATTTCTTCAACTGTTGCATCTGGTGAGAAGTGAATTGGCTCTTTAAATTTAACCTTTAGTTCGGTATTTCTTTTCTTATAACTAAGCCCTGATTTATTAAATGCTCTTCTAAAGCCATCAATTACTACCGGTACAACAATTGGATTGTTATCTTTAATAATGTGTGCCGTACCTTTTCTGATAGGAGCGTATGGGCTGGTAGTACCTTGTGGAAAACTTACAACCCACCCAAATTTTAAACCTTTTGCAACATTTTCTCCAGCTGAGGTATCTAAAGTTCGTTTTACATTTTCTCCTTTAGCTCTCCAAGAGCGTTCAACTAAAATTGCTCCTGCTAAACTGAAAATCTTTGGAAGGAAACCATCTTTCATGGTTTCGCTAGCGGCTACATAAAAAGTTCTGGCTCTTGGGGCAAATAAGGCGATTGGAAGTACTCTGTTTCTAAAACCCCATTTAACTGAGCAGAAAATATGATAAAATGTTATTACATCTGCGAAATATGTTTGGTGGTTTGAGATGAAATAAACGTTTTGATTGGGGAGTTTTTCTAAGTATTCAGCACCCTCCACTTTTAATTGATTGGCAACGGCAATACGCCAATAAGTTGGTATTCCTGCAACAAGTATAATGATTCGCTTTAATATTAGCCAATTACCAAAGGGGTCACGCTCAAAAATGCCAAAAATATCAATGTACGACACATACCGAAAAAAAGGATTTGGGTCGTTGTTGGGAATTGGTAAAAAATTTTTCAGTACACTAATCATCCTCTAGTAATTTACTTTTATTGGTTTAGGTAGTTCGTTTGCAGATGTTAAGTTATACAAAAAATCTTACTTTTTCATTATTATCAACAAAAAAGATGTAATATTCTTTGAAAATATATAAAAAAAGCGTCAATTTCAATTGAAACTAACGCTTTTTGAATTATATAGATTGTAGGAAATAATTAGTTTCTTTTGCTAATTTCATCTCTGATTTTAGCCGCTTTTTCATATTCTTCTTGAGCTAATGCATCTTCTAGCATTTTATTTAACTCATCTAATGTGAAATCTTTTAAGCCACTTTTTACTTGTTTTTGAGGACGTGTTTTTGAAGGTTCTACCAACTCTTCCGCTTCTTGTTCATCTGCATCAGATGCTTCCGTTGTGGTGATTCCTGCTTCTGAAAGTATTTGATTAGTTGTATAAATTGGAACTTGGAATCTTAGACCAATGGCAATTGCATCCGATGGACGTGCATCAACTGTTTTTTGTCTTATACCGTCAGTACAAACAATTTTCGCAAAGAAGATACCTTCTCTAAGGTCTGAAATTAAGATTTCTTCTACTGTAAAATCGAATGCTCGGGCAAAAGATTTGAATAAGTCGTGTGTCATTGGTCGATTTGGAGTAATATGCTCCATTTCAATTGCGATTGCTTGAGCTTCAAACATTCCAATGATAATTGGTAATCGGCGATTTCCATTTTCTTCCGATAATACCAAAGCAAACGAGCCAGTTTGAGATTGACTCGGCGATAGTCCTAATATTTCGAGTTTTATTTTTTCCACGGTGCAAATATAAATAAAACTTAGCTTTTTAGTAGTTTAAAATTTTGTTTTTAAGTATATGAAATAATAAACTAAAATCTGTTCAATTAGTTTCAATTAAAATTACTATTCCTTTTGAATCAAATTAAATACGTTTAGTTTTTCAACACAATAAAACATTGAAATTTTAAAAGAGTGGGAGAGAACAAAAATTTACAAAAAAGAATACTTTAATGCTATGCCAGAAGCTGGGAATGCTCTTAAACCTAAGCCTGAAATGCTTTCTTTCACGAAGTAAATGCTGCATTTTATTGATGCAAATTATAGATTGGTTTCGGTGGAAACTGGAGAAATAAGTCCTTTGGTTTTGGAGAATCAAAAAAACAACTCAAAAATCTAAAGAGAACAAAACGAAGTTAGTTATGGCTGATATGACTTTGTCATTAAAAAGTAAAGAAATAAATGAAACTGTAAAATTATTTGGTAGATTCAAAATGACTAATAGAATGGCTCTTGCAAATGCTTTGAACACCAAACCCATCACAGTGGAACTGTCTATATTGGATTAGAAGTAGCTAAATATCCACAAGAAAAACAAAAAAGAGCGGTCTTTTAACCGCTCTTTTATTAAGATTATTTTGAAGCTAATACTGCTTTAGTCAATTTTGGTAAAACTTCAAAAACATCACCAACAATTCCATAGTCGGCGGCCTTGAAGAATGGAGCTTCTGGGTCTTTATTGATTACTACAATAACTTTTGATGAATTAACCCCAGCTAAATGTTGAATTGCTCCCGAAATGCCACAAGCAATATATAAGTTTGGAGAAACTTTCACACCTGTTTGTCCAACATGTTCGTGGTGAGGTCTCCAATCAAGGTCAGAAACTGGTTTCGAACAAGCGGTTGCGGCACCCAAAGCATCTGCCAAATCTAATAAAGGCTGCCATTGGTCTGGACCTTTCATTCCTCGTCCTCCTGAAACAACTAAGTCGGCTTCTGGTAAAGAAATAGTTCCTGTAGCCTTAATTGTTTCTGTAACTTTGGCTGTAAAAAGGTTATCAGACAATGCTGGTGATATGCTTTCAACCGTTGCACTATTGCTGCTTTCGGTCGGAGCGACAACATTTTTCTTGATAGCCAAAATCTTCACATCCCCATTTACATTTACATCAGCAAATGCTTTTCCTGTAAAAATACTAACTTTCACTTTAAAGCCATTGCTCAGGTCTGGTAATTCAGTAACATTTCCTACAACAGCCGCTTTTAAAGCACCAGCAGCTCGTGCAGTTACGGCATCAGCAAAAGATGATTTAGCCGCTATTACAATTTTTGTTCCCGTACTTTTCACAGTTTCGGCCAAAACACTTGCGTAGGCCATGCTATTTGGGTTAGATAATTTTGCATCATTGGCGTGTAAAACTTTGCTTGCTCCGTAATTTCCTGCTTTGGCTAGTTCAGCAGCATCAGCAGTACCGATTGCAAGTGCAGTAGCTGTTGTTCCCATCATTTCAGCTACTTTTGAACCGTAATAAACGGCTTCAAGTGATGATTTTTTGATTGCTCCATCGGCAATCTCAGTGAATATGAGTATCATTATAGTTCTAAGTTTTGAGTTCTGAGTTCTGAGTGAAAGTTTGAGTCAAAAACTCAGAACTTTAAACTCAGAACTCAGAACTAATTTATAATACTTTAGCTTCCGTTCTTAGTAAGTCGATTAATTTTTCAGCTTCTTCCGCAGGAATCATTTTACATGCACCTTTTGGAGCTGGTAAACTATATTTTTCAGTATTTGTCAGTGCTGCACCAGCCGCTGGAATTACTTTTAGTGGTTTTGTACGGGCTGTCATGATACCTCTCATGTTTGGAATTTTCCATTCTGCAATTGGTTCTTGACATCCTAAAACTAATGGTAATGAAGCAGTCAGTTTTTCTTTGCCACCCTCAATTTCACGTGTTATACTCGCTTCTGAACCATTGATATCTAATTGCATTACTGGTGAGAACGAGGCAATTCCAAGCATTTCACCAACAATACCATGTACAACACCCGAGTTGTAATCGCTACTTTCACGACCCATCAATACCAAATCATAAGCACCTTCTTTCGCAACTGCTGCAATTTGTTCTGCAACAAAATAAGAATCAGTTGGTTCAACATCAACTCTTATTGCATCATCAGCACCAATAGCCAAAGCTTTTCTAATTTGTGGTTCGGCATCTGCTCCACCAACATTTAACACAGTAATACTTCCACCTTGTTGTTCTTTTAGTTCAACTGCACGGGCTAAAGCATAATCATCGTAAGGCCCGATGATGTAAGTTACACCAGCTTTGTTTAGCTTTGTGTCGTTTTCTGTAAATGAAATTTTTGAGGTTGTGTCGGGTACGCTCGAAATACAAACTAATATTTTCATAATTTTAGGCTCCCAACCCCTAAAGGGAGATTTTATTTATTGTATGCTTTTAGGGGTGCTGAAAAGCATATTTATATAATTATCTGAAAATCAATGCACTTGAAAACATTTTATTATTTATAAAAATAAGTAAATAATAGTATGCGTGCATAACATTATGCAAATCTAAATTAAAGTAATATTCAATGCAAGAAGAACGCTTAAAAATTTTATTAAAGTATTTAGAAGAGGAGCCGAACGAGCCTTTTAACATTTATGCCATTGCAATGGAATATATCAATCGGGACATTCAAAAGGCTAAGTATTACCTTGAGATTTTATTAAACGAGCATCCAGATTATGTCCCAACCTATTATCATGCAGCGGCGGTATATGTTGAATTGGAAGATTATATAAAAGCCGAACAAACTTATTTGTTAGGCATAGAAAAAGCTCATCAACAGCAATCAAAGAAAGCCTATGATGAGCTCAAAAGGGCATACAGAATGTTTCTTGATGAAATGGATTGACGTTATTGTGTTTATTCAGTATTGTTCAAGAATTTATTAGTAATACAACTCGTTTGCTTCTTCGGTTTTGTTTTTACCAAATAAGGCACGAAATGTATTAGTCATATAAAGCATATCTAATACTTTACTTTTTGCCTGACGCATGATATATGTATGGTTGTTGTTTCTGATTTGTTCATCAAAATGATTGAGTACTAAAGCCATACAATCTTGATTATCAGTAAAGTCATCAATGATATACATTAAGAAACGATTTTCAAGTTGTGAGTCTGAAAAGTAGAATGCTACGTGTAGGTCTTGCCCAACTAGGAAGGTAGCAGTTTTGTTTGTATCAAAGGATTTGAACATTTCACCATGGTCAACTAAGCAATCAATAATTGCTACATCATCACTAACAATGCGTAAGGTTGGCTGGATATTCATAACTATATTTTTTTTAATTTTCCGAATAATATTTTGTTCTTGTATCAAACATAACGAAAAAATCTAAAAAAAATTCAATATAGTTTAAGTATTTCTTGGAATAGTATAATTTTTAAAATTTAAAAAGTAGAAAATTTGGTTTAAAAATTGAGTATAAGTACTTATAAAAGATTTGATTATTCAAAAACAGCTTTAGATTTTACTTGATTTCAGGAAAAAAATATTGTTTTTGTAAAAACAGCCTATTTTGACACGCAAATTTTTTTTTCAAAAAAAAATATTATGAGCTACAAAACTTCTAAAATTATCACTTCATCAGATAAAAAAAACCGTTCTGCTTCTGTACTTATGATTTACACTGGTGGTACTTTGGGAATGGTTTATGATACAAAATCAAAGTCATTAGTCCCTTTCGATTTTGACCAAATTTTGGTAAATGTACCAGAACTCCAACGTCTAGAATTTGAATTAACGATTCTTACATTACCAAAGCCCATTGATTCGTCTAATATAAAGCCTTCTACTTGGATAGAATTAGCTAAAATTTTAAAAGATAAGTTCGAAGAATTTGATGCATTTGTTATTCTACACGGAACAGATACAATGGCCTACACTGCTTCAGCATTAAGTTTTTTGTTAGAAAACCTTTCAAAACCAGTTATTCTCACGGGTGCACAATTACCAATTGGAATTGCTCGCACTGATGCACGTGAAAATTTAATTACAGCCTTAGAAATTGCTTCGGCACAAATAAATGGTCGTCCAGTAATACCAGAAGTTGCAATTTATTTCAACTCATATTTATTGCGTGGAAACCGAGCAAAGAAGAAAGAGAGTAGTCAGTTTAATGCTTTTCGTTCCGAAAATTATCCTTCGCTAGCTGAGGCTGGTGTTACAATTGATTTCAATTTCCCATTTATTATGCCATTTAGACCAGATTTACCACTGGTTGTTCATGAAAAATTGGAAGAACATGTGATGATTCTTAAGTTATTTCCTGGAATAAATAGGGCAATGGTTCATAATTTATTAACAACCGAAGGTTTAAGGGGAGTAGTTTTAGAAACATATGGTGCAGGAAATGCCCCATCAGATGAGTGGTTTTTAGAGGAACTTTACGAAGCAACTAAAAGAGGAATTGTAATTGTAAATGTTTCTCAATGTGATGGGGGCAGAGTTCTACAAGGGCACTACCAAACCAGTTCAAAATTGAAATCTATCGGCATTATTAGTGGGTCTGATATTACAACCGAGGCTGCCATTACAAAGCTAATGTTTTTATTGAGTCAAGAATCTGAACCAGAGCGTGTAAAATATAGAATGGAGAATGCAATTTGTGGAGAAATGAGCTGATTGTTCTTATAAAATTAATAAAAGGTCTTTCAATAATTTCTGAAAGACCTTTTTAGAAAACTATTTTTTCACTCGAATCAGGCCTTCTTGTACAACTGAGGCTACTAATTTTCCTTCTTCCGTAAAGAAATTACCTCTTGTGAACCCTCTTGAATTTGAAGCACTTGGGCTATCTAGAGCATACAATAGCCATTCATCAATTCTGAAATCTTCATGGAACCACATAGCGTGGTCAAGGCTAGCTAAAAATAAATCATTTAAAGAAACGCTGTCTAAATGGGGGAGGGTGGCAGTTCCTAGTAAGTTGTAGTCTGCTGCATACGCTAAAATAATTTGATGTAATCTCAAATCATTTGGTAATTCTCCATTTGCTTTAATCCAAACGTGTCGGAATGGTTGTTGTTTTTGTGGTTTTAAAGGATTTATTTTTTCAACAGGTCTAAATTCTAATGGTCGAGGATGAGCAAAGTTTTTGTAGAAATCAGGTGCTTTTTCCTTGAAAGCTTCCAATAGAACCAAGTCAGAAACAAGTGCATCGGGCGATGGAACATTAGGCATTGAAATTTGGTGGTTGAAACCTTCCTGATTACTTTGAAAAGAACTAATACTACTAAATATAGCCTTTCCATTTTGAATCGCACTAACTCTACGTGTAGTAAAACTGCCACCATCGCGGATTCTATCTACTTCATAGAGGATTGGCATAGAAATATCACCCGTTAAGATAAAATACCCGTGCATTGAGTGTAAAATTCTATCTTCAGGAACAGTCTGATAGGCCGCATATAATGCCTGAGCAAGTACTTGTCCACCAAAAACTCTTTTCCAAGGTGCTTGATAGTTTTCACCTCTAAAAATATTTTGTTCTATTTTCTCAAGACTCAATAATTGTACTAATTCTTCTGCTGTTTTCATGCAAAATATTTTAAATGGCTTAATCCATTCTATTTTTAATATTTCTGTAATAAATTATATTGCTCTTCAATGGCAGTTCGAAACTCTTTTTTAAGGTTATCAATTAGTTGTTGTGTGCTCAAAACATCATTGATTGAAGTAACCCCTTGTCCAGCCGACCATATTGTTTTCCATGCTTTGGCTTCTGCTTGAGCTGCATCTAATTCTTTACCAAAATCTATCTTTCCAGCTTTTGACCAAAGTTCTGGTGTAAGTCCTGCCGCTTCAAGGCTTGGTTTCAAGAAATTGGCATTGACACCCGAAACAGCGGCCGTATATACAATGTCATTCGTATTACTTTCGACAATCATTTCTTGATATGCACTATCTGCTTTACTTTCTTTAGTATTAATAAATCTAGTACCCATATAGGCCAAATCTGCTCCAATTTGTAGGGCAGATGCTACATCTCGACCAGTACTAATGCAGCCTGAAAGTAAAATGGTTTTGTTGAAAAACTGTTTTACTTCATTAACAAATGCCATTGGGTGTAACGTTCCTGCGTGTCCACCTGCACCTGCACACACTAAGATAAGACCATCAACGCCAGCTTCCGCCGCTTTTTCCGCATGTCTTTTGCTAATCACATCATGAAAAACTACTCCACCATAGCTATGTACAGCATCAACGATATCTGAAACAGCTCCTAGCGATGTTATCACAACAGGAACTTTGTGCTTAACTATCATTTCAACATCAGCGTAGAGGCGTGGGTTTGTTTTATGAACAATTAAATTTACGCCATAAGGTGCTGCTGGCTTTCCATTGGTTTGAACGAAGCCAGATAATCTATTTTCTATCTCAATTAGCCATTGTTCGAATCCCTCCGTTGAGCGTTGGTTTAGTGCAGGAAACGTGCCAACAACCCCATTTTTGCAGCATTCTACTACTAAGTCAGGTCCAGAAATGAGAAACATTGGGGCAGCTACTGCTGGTAATGATAATGATTCTGAGAAATTTTGTGGTAACATTTTATTTGGTTTTTTGTTGAATTTGTTTTGAGTGAATACTTATACGAAGGTTTTGGTGCCTGTATAGTTGTCTCTGAACTCTTTTGGAGTAATCGAGTATTTTTTTTTGAAAACTCTGTTAAAGTATGAAAGATTGTTGTATCCACACTTAAAAGAAATTTCAGAAATTGTCAATGAAGTATCTATCAATAATCTTGTTGCGTGCCCAAGTCTAATATCATTTAAACTATCAATAAAGGTTTTTCCTGTTCTTTTTTTGATAAATCGGCTGAAACTCACCTCCGCCATATTTACTTCTTGAGCAATGTCTTCTAAAGAGATATCCTTGTGATAATTGACTCGCATGAATTCGAATGCTTTTTCGATTCTTCTGCTCTTAAAACTGACTTTTTCACTACTAAAAGCACCACTTGTAAGTAATCGAGATTCATTAGAAATGGAAAGTTCATGGAGAATGGCTATCAATTCTATTACCGATTCAAAGCCACTTTTTTGCGTTAGAGCAATTAATCTTGGTTTTATTTTTTCGATGGTTTCTTTCGAAAAAACAACTCCTCTTGTAGAACGTTCGAGTAAGTCTTTAATTTGATTTAATTGATTTCTTTGGAGTAAATTGTTATCAAATAAATCACGGTGAAACTGAATGGTTATTTCATGAATATCATCTTTATCAGATTGGTAGGCCAACCAAGCATGGGGCAAATTCGGACCAACTAAAGTAAGTTCTAAATAGTCAATCGCTTCATTGCTATCACCCACAACTCTTCTAGCTCCTTTGGCATTTTCAATGAAATTTATTTCGTATTCGTCATGGAAGTGAATGGGAAAATCAAAGTCTTTTTTTTGTCGATTAAAAACCATGAAGCAATCATGAGGTGTAAGCGGAGTGATTTCATGGTGAAAGGTGCTCATAATAAATAGGTATAGGTTAAAATAATTATAGGTATTTAGATTTTGTAAAAATAATATTTTTGTTTTTAAATGAATGTTTTTTCTTGAAAATGTTATAAAAATTTAATTTTAGGAAAATATGTTTTTAAGAATTGATGAAGAAAATGAGTTGTTTGATTAAAATAGTATCACATAAAAAACAAAAAGGGTGCTGAATTATTCAGCACCCTTTTTAGAATTTACTATTATTAGTTATTAATCTTTAAGATAGCCATAAATGCATCTTGAGGAACCTCTACTGTTCCAATCTGACGCATTCGTTTTTTACCTTTTTTTTGTTTTTCCAAAAGTTTTCTTTTACGTGAAATATCACCACCATAACATTTTGCTGTTACGTCTTTTCTCAAGGCTTTTACAGTTTCTCTCGAAATTACTTTTGCCCCAATGGCTGCTTGAATAGCAATGTCAAATTGCTGACGCGGTAAAAGTTCGCGTAATTTCTCACAAAGTTTTTTGCCCCATTCATAGGCTTTATCTCGGTGAACAATTGCCGAAAGGGCATCTACAGGCTCTCCATTTAAAAGAATATCAAGCTTAACCAAATGCGATTCACGATATCCGATTAAGTGGTAATCAAGTGAAGCATAGCCACGTGATATTGATTTGAGTTTATCGAAGAAATCAAAAACTACTTCTGAAAGAGGTAAATCAAATGTTAATTCTACTCGTGTAGATGTTAGATACACTTGATTTTTCAATAAACCACGTTTATCCATGCAAAGTCCAATGATTGGACCAACATAGTCTGCTGCCGTAATGATTTGGGCACTAATAAAAGGTTCTTCTATCCAAGAGATACCATTAGGGTCTGGCATTTCTGATGGAGCAGATACCTCAATAATTTCATTTTTTTTATCTACAACGTGGAATTTTACAGATGGAACAGTAGTCAACACGGTCATATCAAACTCACGTTCCAATCGTTCTTGAATGATTTCCATGTGAAGCATTCCTAAGAAACCGCAACGGAATCCAAAACCTAAAGCGGCCGATGTTTCGGGCTCCCAAATCAATGAAGCATCATTGAGCTGTAGTTTTTCCATTGCATCTCTAAGGTCTTCAAATTCAGAAGTATCAACAGGATAAATCCCTGCAAAAACCATCGGTTTTACTTCTTGGAAACCTTGTACAATTTCTTTTGTTGGGTTTTCGGCATTCGTTATGGTGTCACCAACTTTTACTTCTTTAGCAACTTTTATTCCCGAAATAATATAACCTACATCGCCACAATCAACATAATCGCGAGGTTCTTTGCTTAAACGTAAAATACCAACCTCATCGGCATAATATTCTTTACCGGTTGCTAAGAACTTTACTTTATCACCTTTGTTTATTCTTCCATTTTTTACACGGAAAATAACTTCAATACCACGGAATGAATTGAAAGTTGAATCAAAGATTAATGCTTGGAGTTCTGCATTGGGGTCACCAACTGGTGGTTTGATTCTATGGATAATTGCCGCTAGAATTTCATTAATACCTATACCTTCTTTAGCACTTGCAGGAATAATCGAATCTCTATCACAACCAATCAAATCAACAATTTGGTCTTTCACTTCTTCTGGCATTGCTCCCGGTAAATCAATCTTATTTAAAATTGGAATGATTTCTAGGTTATGCTCTAAAGCTAAAAACAAATTACTAATAGTTTGTGCTTCGATACCTTGAGCGGCATCAACTACTAAAAGAGCACCTTCGCAAGCAGCAATCGAACGAGAAACCTCATAGCTAAAGTCAACGTGTCCTGGAGTATCAATTAGGTTAAGTACGTATTCCTGACCTTCAAACTGGTAATTCATTTGAATGGCGTGACTTTTAATTGTGATACCGCGTTCACGCTCTAAGTCCATATCATCAAGCACTTGGGCTTGCATATCACGGGCCGAAACAGTTCCAGTAAATTGTAATAGACGGTCGGCAAGAGTACTTTTGCCGTGGTCGATGTGTGCAATAATGCAGAAATTACGAATATTTTTCATTAAGTACCTTTCTCAGAAAGTAAAGTTCTTTAAACTGTATATTTTTGTTTGAATATTTAGATGCCTTACGAATTCTTCATGTTTTAGCAAAATACCGCTTGTTCGCTCTTGAAAAAGGCAATACTTTTCTAAAACACAAAGTAAATCCTAAATGTTTTTGCAAAAATAGAAAGAAAAAGGCAGAATTTTAAAGATATTTTTGGTCAACCAAATAATTTGTCACATAATCTTTTACAGCATCTTCTAAACTTGTGAATGGTTTTTTGTATCCAATCATTCGAAGTTTGCTCATATTTGCTTGTGTATAATATTGGTATTTATCACGAATATCAATCGGAGTATCTATAAAATCAATGTTTGGAGTTAAATTTAATGCCGAGAAAGTTGCTTTAGCTAAGTCGAGGAATGTTCTTGCTTGACCAGTTCCTAAATTATAAATACCAGAATTTCGGCGTGAATGCATCAAGAAAATACAAACATCAATTAAATCTTTCACGTAAATGAAATCTCTCATTTGTTCACCATCTTTGTAGTCTGGTCTATGTGATTTGAAAAGTTTAATATTGCCGTTTTTGTTGATTTGATTAAAGGAATGGAAAATCACTGAAGCCATTCTGGCTTTGTGATACTCATTTGGGCCGAAAACGTTAAAGAACTTTAGTCCCGCCCAGAAGAATGGTGTATTTTTTTGTTGTAAGGCCCATTTATCAAAATCATTTTTTGAATCTCCGTAAGGATTAAGTGGTTTTAGTTGCGGAATTACTAATTCATTATCATCGTACCCTAATTCTCCCGCTCCGTAAGTTGCTGCTGAAGAAGCATAAATTAATGGAATTTGAAATTCATGGCATTTTTGCCAAATACGCTTTGAATAATTGAGGTTTAGGCGGTCGAATATTTCTGTGTCAAATTCAGTGGTGTCTGTTCTAGCACCAATATGAAAACAAAATTCAACTTCAGATTGGTTTTGTTCTAGCCATTCAAAGAAGTTATCTCTGTGTACAAACTCTTGAATTGCCTTCCCTTCCAGATTCTTCATCTTTTCTGGATTAGAGAAGTCATCAACAGCAATTATAAACTTAAAGTTATCTTGATTCAAACGTTGAATTAAGCAACTTCCGATAAAACCAGCGGCACCTGTTACAATTATCATAAATGTATTTCTTTTCTATTTTGAAAATAGTTTGCAAAATTAAATCATACACATTTAGAAAACTATACACTAAACTTTGATTAAATTGTACTTTTTTAAGAAAATGCAGCTTTTTATATAATTAAGGTTTTTTGTTGGTAATTTTGTAAAAAAATAAAGTATAATAATGATTTTTATTACAAGAAGAGAGACCTTCAACGCTGCTCATCAACTATATAATCCAAAATGGTCAGAAGAAAAAAATAGAGAAGTATTTGGCCTGTGCTCAAATATTCATGGCCATAATTGGGAGTTATTTGTAACCGTCAAAGGTGAAATAAATGAAGAAACAGGTTTTGTAATGGACTTAAAAGTTTTGAGCAAAATCATGAAACAAGAAATTGTTAATAAAGTTGACCATACGTTTTTGAATACAGATGTGCCGTTTCTGAAAGGCAAATTGCCAAGTACCGAAGTATTTGCGGTGGAAATTTGGAAAATATTAGCTCCAATAATCCCTAATTTTTGTAAAGGTCAATTACACAGTATTAAATTAGTAGAAACAGCTAATCATTTTGTTGAATATTACGGAAACTGATGTACAATGAATAATTGATAATTGTTGTAAACTTTCACGGTACATTTTACATTATTCATTTTGCATTTATTTTCAGATGAAATATTTCATTATTGCTGGCGAACGCTCAGGTGATTTGCATGGGTCAAATCTTATAAAAGCTATAAAAAATGCAGATTCTAACGCCGAAATAATGGCATGGGGTGGCGATTATATGCAAGAAGCTGGGGCTAAAATAAGCAAGCATTATCGAGAATTAGCTTTTATGGGTTTTTTAGAAGTTCTGAAAAATCTTGGTAAAATTTTAGGGTTTATAGGTATTTGTAAGAAAGAGATTGAAGCATTTCAACCAGATGCTCTAATATTGATAGACTACGCTGGATTCAACTTGAGAATTGCGAAGTGGGCAAAAAAGAATAACTATAAGGTTTTTTACTATATTTCACCAAAAGTCTGGGCATGGAATCAGGGTAGAGCGTGGAGTTTAAAGAAAAACATTGACCGTTTATTTGTAATTTTCCCATTTGAAGTTTCTTTCTTTAAAAAGTATGATTTTGAAGTTGAGTTTGTAGGAAACCCACTCTTTGATTCAATTGCTAATTTTCAGCCTGCTAGTAATTTTCTTGAAGAAAATAAATTAACCAATAAAAAAGTTATTGCATTATTGCCGGGAAGTAGAAAACAAGAAGTTGAAAATATGCTCAACTTGATGGTGGCAACACAACCACATTTTCCTGATTTTCAGTTTGTTATTGCTGGGGTTGGGAATTTACCTAGGTCTTTCTATGAACCGTTTTTAAATGAAAAAATTACTTTAGTTATCGACCAAACCTACGATTTACTTTCACATAGTACAGCAGCTTTAGTGACGTCGGGCACCGCAACTCTCGAAACTGCTTTATTTGAAGTTCCTCAAGTGGTTTGTTATAAAACCAGTAATATTTCTTATCAAATTGTAAAAATGCTCATAAAAGTGCCTTTTATTTCGTTAGTAAATTTAGTTGCTGAAAAAGAGGTCGTCAAAGAATTGATTCAGAAAGACCTAACTGTTGGAAATCTTTGCGATGAATTGACTAAAATTATCCGAAATTCTGAATTTAAGGAAAGACAAATAAGGGGGTATAAAGAGGTAAAATTGAGTTTGGGGGAAGTGGGTGCTTCTGAAAAAACAGGCAGAAGGATTGTAGAAATTTTGAACATCAAACAAAATCAATAATAAACAATGAATTTTAAAATTTTAACAGTAGCTATTACTTTAGTTGTGGGCACTCTTTTTTCGTGCAAAAAAAGTGAAACGGCGGCTCCAAAAACAAAAACAGAATTATTGGCTGGTACAACTTCAAAATCTTGGAAAAACACAAAAGCTGTTGCAGCTAATGGTGGTCTGAGTATTGATTTGGTTTCAACCCAACCTACGTGCGTAGTTGATAATATCTTAACTTTCTATTCAAATAAAAGTTATGAAATTCGTGAAGGGGCTACCAAGTGTAACTCAGCAGACCCTGACTTGGTTTTAAAAGCAAATTGGAGCTTAAATTCAGATGAAACTAAATTTACGGTAGATAAAATTATTTTTCAAGGTCGTCAGTTTGATAACATAACATTTGATGTAGTTCAATTAACAGAAGATATTTTTGTTGGTAAAACTATGCTTACAATCAGCAATGTAAGTTATGAATTCTCAGCCACTTTTGAGCCTGTAAAATAAGCTTAAGAACAATTTTCTCAGAATTTTTTAAAATCTTATTTATATTAAGTCTAAATTTGCGAACATTTACTACAAGATTTTTGTTAAAAAAAAGAGAGTAAATCAAGCAAAATAAAAGCATGAGCAAAGATTTAGAATTACTAGAAGAACTAACTACATCCGAATATAAATACGGATTTTATACAGACATTGAAGTTGATGAAATTCCTGCTGGTTTAAACGAAGACGTAATCAAAATGATTTCGGCTAAGAAAAACGAGCCAGAATGGATGCTCGAATATAGATTAAGTGCATATAGAGTTTGGCAAACAATGACCGAACCAACATGGCCCAATGTAACTTATAAGCCTGTTGATATGCAAAGTATCAAATATTATTCAGCCCCGAAACAAAAGAAAGAGGTTAAAAGCCTCGATGAAATTGACCCTGAATTACGCCGTACTTTTGAGCGTTTGGGTATTTCATTGAAAGAACAAGAGCGTTTATCGGGAGTTGCTGTAGATGCTGTAATCGACTCAATTTCAGTTGCTACCACTTTTAAAAGCAAATTAGCTGAATTAGGTATTATTTTTTGTTCTATTTCTGAAGCTATCCATGAGCATCCTGAATTAGTAAAGAAATATTTAGGTTCGGTTGTTCCCGTAAAGGATAACTATTACTCAGCTCTTAATTCGGCTGTTTTCTCAGATGGTTCGTTTTGTTATATTCCTAAGGGTGTTCGCTGCCCAATGGAATTATCTACCTATTTCCGAATTAATGCAGCAGGAACGGGTCAGTTTGAACGAACGTTAATTGTGGCTGATGAAGGTTCTTATGTAAGTTATTTAGAAGGTTGTACAGCACCAATGCGTGATGAAAATCAGTTACACGCAGCAGTTGTTGAAATTTTTGCCCATGAAAAAGCAGAAGTAAAATATTCAACTGTACAAAATTGGTACCCGGGTGATAAAGATGGTAAAGGAGGTATTTATAACTTCGTTACTAAGAGAGGATTATGTTTTGGTGAAGGTTCAAAGATTTCTTGGACTCAAGTGGAAACAGGTTCAGCGATTACTTGGAAATATCCTTCGGTAGTATTACGTGGAGATAATTCAATCGGAGAATTCTATTCTGTTGCAGTTACAAATAATATGCAACAAGCAGATACGGGTACTAAGATGATTCACCTTGGAAAAAATACCAAGAGTAGAATTGTTTCTAAAGGTATTTCAGGAGGTAAAAGCCAAAACTCATATCGTGGTTTAGTTGAAGTTTCAAAACGTGCAGAAAACGCACGAAACTTTTCACAATGTGATTCATTATTACTCGGAGATAAGTGTGGAGCTCACACTTTCCCATACATTGAAGTAAAAAATTCAAGTGCTTCAGTTGAACACGAAGCCACTACTTCTAAGATTGGTGAAGACCAATTATTCTATTGTAATCAACGTGGTATTCCAACTGAACAAGCTGTTGCCTTGATTGTCAATGGATATGTGAAAGAAGTTTTAAATCAATTACCAATGGAATTTGCAGTAGAGGCTCAAAAATTACTTGAAATTTCATTAGAAGGTAGTGTAGGTTGATTTTTTGCAAGAATTAATATAAAAGAAAAAGACTGTCTAATGGCAGTCTTTTTCTATATAAGATAATTATGAATACATTTTGAGAAATTAAACCAGTGGGATTGGTCGATTAAACCTTTCTTCTAATGAAATGAATGTTTCAGTTCGGTTTATTCCGCCTACTTTCTGAATTTTATCGTGTAATACTTCTCGTAAATGCTGCGTATCTCTGCAAACAATTTTGACGAAAATACTATATTGCCCCGTTGTATAATTTATGCTCACAACTTCTGGAATATTCTCAAGTTGGTCGGCTACGGTATCATATAATTCACTCTTATCTAAATAAATTCCCAAAAAAGCACTAATATCCCAGCCTAGTTTAATCGGGTCAACAATTAATTGAGAGCCTTTTACAATCCCCATTTGCTCCATTTTATTCATTCGAACGTGTACAGTTCCACCTGAAACGAATATTTTTTCGCCAATGGCCGTATAAGGCATTTTGGCATCTTGCATCAATAAAGATAAAATCTTTAAATCTGTTTTATCAATTTCGAAATTTTTGTCCATTTTTGAAATTATAAATTATGAAATTTTTAATAAATATATATAATTATTGAATTAAATAAAAATTTTAAATATTTTTTATGAAATATTTGTAATGAATATGATTTATGTATTACCTTTGTAACATCAAAGTAAAACAAGGCAGCATCAAACAAAGCTTAATTGAATCTTTTGATAGATACTGTAAGGTGATGAAATTGGCAGCCATGCCCTCCTGTCTCGAGGGTGGTGATTACGGGATAAACGCAGCATAATGCCGGACTTTCTTAGTCGACTGGGATTGACCACCAAATTTGTACTGTGGCTAACTGCACCGTGGGCGGTTCGACTCCCCCTCTTACAGCCAAAATTCCGAAAGTGTGAAAGAATATTTTACTAAATAAATTTCTTTCATACTTTTTTTTTAAGTATTTTTGCTTAGTAAAAATATTATTTGGTTTTTAGTTTGTTGATGAAGTGTAATTGCGACACGCAATCCCAAGTTGAGGTTTGCGTGTTTTTTTGTTTTATGTCAATCCATATTTTATTATGTATAGTAAATCCCCAAAAATTGCTAACTCATAGTAAATAAAATTCTTATTTTTAATTTACCTTGCAATGCAATACAACCAATCAAATAGATGAATCAAAGCACTACACTCATTACAAATGATGCAATAGTATTAGGACTTTTAATGACTACTTTGGCGTTAATTTTTTATTCTACCACATTAAAAGCTTTTGAAAAATTTTACAAAATAGTACCATCAATTCTATTGTGTTTTTTTATACCAGGCTTGTTGAGTTCATTTAATATTATTTCTGCATCGGAGTCGCAATTAGATGAAACAGCTTCTAAATTTTTCTTACCTACGTGTTTGGTTTTCTTTACATTATGTATAGATATCAAGGCCATTAAACAATTAGGGGGAAAAGCTTTATTTGTTTTTTTTGCTGGTGCTATTGGCGTTATGATTGGCGGGCCAATTGGTATTTGGGTAGGAAAATTAATTGACCCTAGTTTTTTGGGAAAAGATGGCGAAGAAATTTGGAGAGGTTTAGCAACAATTGCAGGTAGTTGGACTGGAGGAAATGCCAATCAATTAGCGTTGAAAGAAATATTCCAACCATCTCCAACAGTTTTTGCTCAGACGAGTGTTATCGATGTATTATTTGCGGAGTTGTGGCTCGGAGTTTTATTGTATTTTGTTGGTAAGGCGGCTATTATTGATGCTAAAATGAAAGCAGATAATTCAGTAATTATTGAAATACAAAAAAGAGTTGAATTTGAAGATTCAAAACAAGTAAATCCAAATTTAAGAGAACTTACGATTTTATTTGCCTTAGGTTTTGGTATCACAGGATTAGCTCATCTTATAGCAGATAGGGTAGCTCCATTTATTGAAACTAATTATCCTAATTTAAAGGCTTATAGTTTAGCCTCGAAATCATTTTGGATTGTTAGTATTGCTTCAATTTCTGGCTTTTTATTATCTAATACAAAAGTTAGAAACCTTGAACATTATGGAGCATCAAAAATTGGCACTTTGTTTCTCTATTTTCTCATTACTACGATTGGAATGCAATTGCATATTTTTGAAGCATTTAAGAACCCAATGTTATTCTTAGTTGGCTTAATTTGGATTTTGATTCATGCTATTTTTACCATCTGTGTAGCACGTTTAGTTCGTGCTCCCTTTTTCTTTACAGCAGTAGCCTCACAAGCTAATGTAGGGGGTGTTGCCTCAGCATCTGTTGTAGCTGCTGCATTTAATCCGTCGTTGGCTCCTATTGGAGTGTTGTTAGCAATCTTAGGAAATGCAGTTGGCACATATTGTGGGTATTTGACAGGAATAATAATGAAATGGATTTCTATGTAAAATTCATTTGTCATTTGTTTTGTCACCTTAAGATTCGTTTTACATACAATTTTTTCTTTCAGGCACCAAAATTGCTAATATTTTGAAATAGCTAATTTGAGTGATTATGAAAAAGGTAATTATTATACTGCTCTTCAGCAGGTTAATATCTAGTGCCCAAGACAGTATAATAAAGAAATTTAATTACAGATTTGAGGTAGGAAGTTATTTTTCAATAAATAATAAACTTCCTTTCTGGCAAGCATCCAATCAATTTGGTAGTATTCCTACCGATATGCCCGCATTTTTATGCAGACAAAGTATAAAAACGCAAAAAGATACACTTAATAAGTTTTTTAAATTTGATTATGGTTTTGAAGCTGTTACAATTCTTGGTAGAAGTCCCCGATTGTTATTACCAGAAGGTTTTGTGTGTACAAGAATTGGAAATTTTGAGTTTTATGCAGGCAGGAGAAAGGAAATTTTTGGAATAGTTGATACACTTTTATCTTCAGGTTCTGCTTCATGGTCTGGCAATTCTCTTCCGCTCCCGAAGGTACAAATTGGAATTCCCAATTATACAAAATTATTTTTTAAATGGTTGAGTGTAAAGGGAACATTTGCTCATGGTTGGTTTGGGAATCAAACCTTCACTAAAGGCCATTATTTACATCAAAAATCATTATTTCTTAGAATAGGAAATCCTACTTCAAGGGTATTCTTATATGGAGGTTTAGTTCATAATGTGGAGTGGGGCGGGACACCCAAGAATATACTTCCTGTGGGAGATAATAGATTACTGAACGGTAAATTTCCTGCTGATTGGTTTGTTTATGGAAACGTAGTTTTACCATTAAAATCAATTTGGCGGAGTTCTTCTAAATACCAAACCTATAATGCATTTGAAACCACTAATCATTTTGGCAATCAATTAGGCTCCATTGATGCTGCTGCCGAGTTCAAAGTGAAAAGAAGTAAAGTAATACTTTATAGACAGTTTTTATTTGAAGATGGCCAACTTTTTGGACTAACCAATACTGATGATGGCTTATATGGAATAAGTTTTACACCAAAACCTGAATCTTCATTCAAAAGAGTCGTTTTTGAATATTTATTTACCAAAAATCAAGGGCGTTATGTTGCTGGTATTGGTCGATTGTTAAATATGCCCGATAGACACCCCAATGAAGAAAGTTTTTTGTTCAATCATCAACAATATTTTGATGGATGGTCGTATAATCGAAGAACTATTGGAACTCCTTTCTTAACTCCAGAAGAAAATATTAGAAATGAAAATAAATTAGGAAACGATAATGTTTTCGTCAATAATAATAGAATTTGGGCCTTTTACGGTGCATTTTTGAATCAAATTGGAGCTATAAGTTTGTCTAATCGTTTATCTTACAGTAGAAATTTTGGAAATACCAGTTTGTTAGGTAGGGAAATAAAGCCAGTAAATCAGATTTCTTATTCAATTAATACAATTATTCCTCTGAGAAGATTAAAAGTAGATTTGAATGTCAATATTGCTATTGACCATGGGGATTTGATAAGAGACAATTACGGTACGTTTATTTCAATCATAAAAAAATGGTAAACCAATTTAAAGTTTCATTTTACCAGTTTGATTTGTGTAGAATCTATTAATTTACTACCGTTTAATAAAAATAAATTAATTAAATTAAACCCATGCAACATTTTTCAATCAAATGCTCGTCTTAAAAAGAAATTTGTGCAACTGTTATTTAAGATTCTCTTTTTTAAATATATGACTGAACTAAAAACTAAGATACTTTTAAAAGACTCGCAAGGAAAAATTCTTGAGATAAAAGAATTATCAAGTGAGTCATCGAATGAATTTGATGTAGATAAACTCAATGATGGGGTTTATTTTGTGGAATTATCATTACCACATGGAAAGACGATCACACATCAGTTTAGTGTAAATCATAATTAAATAAAAAAGGTATGGTTTAAACCATACCTTATATTTTCAATAAATTTCTCTTTTGGCTGAGAGTAATGTATTATACATCAAAGCTGCAACTGTCATTAATCCAACGCCTCCTGGCACTGGTGTAATATAGCTACATTTTGGAGCAACTTCATCAAATTTTACATCACCCTTAAGTGCAAAGCCACTTTTTTTAGATGTATCTACCACTCGGGTTAATCCAACATCAATTACAACCGCACCTTCTTTGACCATATCAGCAGTGATAAATTCGGGTTTGCCAAGTGCAGCAATGAGAATATCTGCTTGTTTTGTAATTTCTGATAAATTTTGGGTTCTACTGTGAACCAATGAAACTGTACAATTGCCAGGATAAGTATTTCTTTGCATTAGAATACTCATCGGTAAACCTACAATTTGGCTTCTTCCAACAACCACACAGTGTTTTCCAGCAGTTTCAATATTATATCTTTTTATTAATTCTAAAACGCCAAATGGTGTTGCTGAGATATATGAAGGTAATCCTTTGGCCATTCTTCCGATATTGATTGGGTGAAAACCATCAACATCTTTTCGAGGCTCAATCGCTTCTATTACTTTGTCAACGTTTACATGTTGTGGTAATGGAAGCTGTACGATAAATCCATCAATATCATCATCTTGGTTTAATTGTTGAATGATTTCTAGAATTTCATCTTCAGTAGTACTTGAATCACGGCGAATAAGTGTAGATTTGAAACCAATTTCTTCGCAAGATTTGATTTTACTTGCAACATAAGTTTCACTTGCACCGTTATCACCAACCAAAATTGCTGCTAAATGGGGTGTTTTGCCACCTGTGGCTTTCAGTTTTTCAACTTCTTCTTTCAGTTCTAATTTAACTTGAGCAGAAATGAGTTTACCATCAATGATTGTCATTGGAACTAATTTTAAATGAGTTGCAAAGGTACGAAGATATTTATGAAATATAAATTTGGTTTTTGTGATTCATTAAAGGAATATTATTTCAACGATTGATTTCTTTAATAACTTTTTCCATATCAAATTCGTCTTCACCACTTACATTTACAACACCTTTTAATTCTTTATGGGGTTTTCCAAATCTTAGAAAAGATTGCCAAACATGGTCAATAAACCAAGTTGGCTCGTAGCCCCATCGGATATCCATTGCCCTTCGAATGAGGAATGTACGTTTAGATATTTTTACATGAAACTTTTTATCATATAATTGATTGATGCCATCATCATAAAAAGCAAAAAGCCCTTCGGCTATAACTACATCAAATCTACTTCTAAAGAGTTCAATAACTTCTTTATACAACTCAAAATCAATGGATTCTGGGGATTCCCAGTTGGTTTTATTTCTTATTTTGGGAATTTGGGTTTCTGGAAATACAAAATCATCTTGGTGAAAGATGATTGCTTTTTTACCTGTTTTTCTAAAATAAGTTACTAACAAATTAGCTAGGGTACTCTTTCCAGAGCGACTTACGCCACCAATTCCAATAATCATTTTATTTTATGAAATTTGCTAAAATTGATTAATTTTTAATTGACTACAAAGAAAGAGAAATTTGCTTATATTTAAGAACTTGTTTAAGATTATTCTGAATCAAAAGTAGATGCTCAAGAAAGAGGTAATT